>JRYD01000065.1_pt1 | contig 64230 bp, 53 predicted proteins | sample 235311 | NCBI WGS metagenome assembly JRYD01 (sample SAMN03074213, study PRJNA261472) | activated sludge metagenome | biome: Common Effluent Treatment Plant; feature: Wastewater; material: Activated sludge; isolation source: activated biomass in a lab-scale reactor treating industrial wastewater at... | reverse complement strand
CAAAGTCACGCACGCCACGACCATCCCCACGCCCACCGGCCGCATCCTCGTCCTCGAGAAGTCCTCGGCCACGCCCCGCGTCTATCCGCGCGCCGACGGCGAACCCAAGCGCAGTCCCCTCGGCGTGGTGCGTCCAAAGCGAAGCGAGTCCTAAGTACCCCATGCTCACCGCGACCGCCAAGGACCTCCTCTCCATCCATGGCCCCATCGCCACGCTCTTCGGCGAGGGCTACGAGCCGCGCCCCGAGCAACTCGAGATGGCCGCCGCCGTCGAGCGCACGCTCGCCGAGAAATCCCACCTCCTCGTCGAGGCGGGCACGGGTGTTGGCAAATCCTTCGCCTACCTCGTCCCCGCGATGCTCCGCGCCATGGTCCACCGCGAGGTCGTCCTCGTCGCGACCAACACGATCTCGCTCCAAGAGCAACTGATGTCGAGCGACATCCCGCGCCTGACTCGCGCCCTGGAGAGCGCGTGCGAGGGTCTCCCCGAGGGCGCGGTCGCCCCGATCAAGCCCGTCCTCGTCAAAGGCCGGTCCAACTACGTCAGCGTCCGCCGCCTGGGCCTCGCGTCGAAGCGCCAGGATCGACTCATTCCCGACCCCGCCGCGCGTCGCTCTCTGCATGTCATCGAGGATTGGGCGCGCAGCACCGACGACGGCACGCTCTCGACGCTCCCCATCCTCGAACGCCAGAGCGTCTGGGACAAGGTCCAGTCCGACTCGGGCAACTGCATGGGCCGGAAGTGCCCGAACTTTGCCCAGTGCTTCTTCCAGGCGGCCCGCGCCGAGCTCGACGGTGCCAACCTCCTCATCTGCAACCACGCCCTGTTCTTCTCGGATCTCGCGCTGCGCGCGCAAGACGTCGGCTTCCTCCCGCGATACCACCACGTCATCCTCGATGAGGCCCATGCCGCCGAGGAGGTCGCGAGCGACCACTTCGGCGCCCAACTCTCCGAGTCTCGCGTCTCGTTCCTCTTGAACTCGCTCTACACCCAGCGTTCGGGCAAGGGCTATCTCCCCGGGCTCACACTCCTGGGCCAGGAGACCGACGCGACCGCGCGCGCCATCCGCCTCGTCGAGCAGGCCCACCACGTCTCGCTCCTTTTCTTTGAGTCCGTCGCCAAGGCGGTCCGCGTCCTCCCGGAGTCCCCCTTCGACGATCCCCGCGCGAAGGAAACCTCGCGCGTCCGGTCGCCGGGCCTCATCGACAACACGCTCACGCCCATCATGCGGGAACTCGCCCTCCGTCTCACGGGCCTGAAGGACAGCGTGAAGCTTGAGGAGGACCGCTTCGAACTCAACTCGTATGCCCAGCGTGCCGAGCGCATCGCCCTTGATGCCGAGGCCCTCATCTCCCAGTCCATCCCCGGGTGTGCCTACTGGGTCGATGCGGGCACTTCCGACGCCGATTCGCGCCAGCGCATCAATCTCGCCTGCGCCCCCATCGACGTCGCCCCGATTCTCAAGGAACACCTCTTCGCCCGTGACTTCGGCGTCGTCCTCACCAGCGCCACCCTCACCACGCGCACCACGCGAGAGAGCGAATCCACCGAGCATGCCGAGACCGCCTTCGCCCACACGCTCACCACGCTCGGCTGCGTTGGCGCTCGCACCCTCCAACTTGGCAGCCCCTTCGACTACTCCACGCAGGTCGAGGTCCTCATCGACCCCGCCGACGAGGCCTCGCCGGCCGCGTCGAACTCGGGCCGCCCCGCATGGCGTGCTTCAGTTGCTTCTCTCGCGCAGCGCATCCTCCATCACGTCAAGGAGACCGACGGCGGCGCGTTCGTCCTCTTCACCAGCCTTGCCACGCTCCGCGCCTGCGCCTCGGAACTCGCCGGCCCGCTGGCGGAACTCGGGCTTCCGCTCCTCGCCCAGGGTCGCGACGGCTCGCGTGCCCACATCCTTGAGCGGTTCCGCGAGTCCAACCGATCCGTGCTCTTCGGTGCCGCCTCGTTCTGGCAGGGCGTCGACGTCCGGGGCGAGAACCTCCGCAACGTCATCATCACCAAACTCCCCTTCGATCCGCCCGACCGCCCCATCGTCGAGGCCCGCGGCGAGGCCATCCGCGCCCGCGGCGGCAACCCCTTCAGCGAGGACTCGCTCCCCCGCGCCCTCGTCCGATTCAAGCAGGGATTCGGGCGACTCATCCGCTCCAAGACCGATCGAGGGCGCGTCGTCATCCTCGACGGTCGCGTGCGCACGAAGTCGTATGGCCGGCTCTTCCTCGCCGCGCTACCTCCGGGCGTCACCCCACGATTCGTGGATCGCCGGTCCGACGCCGACGATCGCGGCGACGTCTTGGATTCGTTCTAGTTCATCTCGCGGCAGACCCACGCCGTCAGCGTCCCCACGCGCGCCCTCGCGAGCACGTGGACGTGGACGCCCGAGTCGAGGAACCGCCGCGCCTCGCGCGGGCGATCGGTCATGAGGTGCAGGGACGCCGTCGTCGGGTCGGCGCCGAGTTCCACGCCGCCGCACGCCAGACGGATCAGGTCGATGTGGTCGTACGCCCACCCCGCGACCGAGACGAGTTCCGCGACGACCGCCGCGGGACCGGCGGCCTTGTCGCCCTCGCCCGCGTCGACCCCGCCCGCGAACGCGAGCACGTGCAATCGCCCGTCGCCGCCGGCCGCGAGTTCCACGCGTGGCGCGTACGGGCACCGGGCCTTCAGCGGCACGAGCCCCTCGATCTGTTCGGCGAGCACGCGAGGCCGCGACTCGTCCATCGCGTTGACATGAGCAGTCTCCACGTCGCCAGCGGTTTTCGCCACGACGGCCTCGCGAGGTTCGCGCTCGTCCTCGATCTCCGCGTGCGTCTGTGGAGCCTCGATCACCGACGAGGCGTCCATCGGCGACACCTCCACACGCTCCAGGATCGGCTTGGCCTCGACCAGCGACCCCGCCGTGGGTCCGATGCGGCTCGCCGACATTCCGGCGATCGCGTGCACGCCTGCTTCCATCACCGGTGCGGCCGACGCGATCCTGTCGATGATCTCCGCGATTCCGGTCCCTTCGCCCGCGGGCTCGCCGCGGCAGAGCGTCACCGATCCGCCGCCCGCCACGCGCTTGGGCCCGACGACGATCTCCGCCTCCTCGCCCAGGAACGCCGCCGTCGTCTGACGCAGCTTCGCCCTCGCGGCCTCCGCCCGATCCGGATCGGCGCCCAGGATCGCCACGCGCACGCGCGGCGTCACCCCCGTCTCGCCCGCACGCTCAGCCAATCGCTCGCCCAGCGACTTCAGCGTGCGATACGACGCCACGATCGCGGCGTCGTCGGCCCCGGAGAGCAGCGTCACGTCGGTGATCCCGGCGTGGTGCAACGCCTCGGCTTCGCTCGTCGTGTCCACGCGGACGACGACCCGGCTCGTGACGCGGGCCGCGATCGCCATCGCGTGCGCGAGCGATACGGTCCCGTCCGACACCCCGGCGATCTCCCGCACCATCGTCGGCACCTCGCCGACGAGTTCCACCGACACCTGCCCGCGATGGACGCGCACGAGCGCCACCACGCCGGCCTCGCCCATCCCGGCGCCGCTCCCGCCCGCGACCGAGCGGACATACGGCATGATCCACGCCGACGCGAGCACCGGCAGGTGCCCCACGACCAGCAGCTCCACCGATCGCTCCACCGAGGGCTCGATCACGCGCGACCCATCAATCGAATCGCCCGTATCGCTCGCCGTGGACGCGTCAAGCTCCGCGGCCTCATCGTGGTCCGACGGCACTAAGCGCAACGCCGACGCGACACCAGGCGCGAAGGCCTCCTCCGAGAGGAACAGGTCCGCCAACGCGTCGTACGCCGAGGAGAACTCCCGCGGCGCGGCCCGCCTGGCCTCGGATCCCTCGACGACGCCGTGCGTCGGGCCGGGGCGCGGAGCACCACCGCCGCCAGGACCATGGCTCCCGGGTGGGGGCGGCGGGGGGGGTGGGGGTGGATTCTTCCGGAATGACGACTGACGACCCACGCACGCCTCCTTCATCGCGTCGTGGCCCGACGCGTCGCACTCGAACTCGACTCAATCCGCCGCCGACGCGGGCTCCTCGCGCACGATCCCGAGCGACCCGGGCTTGCCCTCGACCATCGACGCCGTGCTCGGGCCCGCCGCCGGGCCCTTGCCGCCCGGAGCCATCGGTACCACGATCACGCTGTTCATCTCCCCGTACGGATTCACTTCCGTCGCCTTGTTGTACGGATCCGTCGCCCAGCGGCCATCGAGGACCAGGCGGTACGGGATCTTCCCGGCGGGGCACGGCACACAGACCTCGAAGACGCCCAGCGTCTCGTTGCGCTTCATCGGCGTCGCCGTCATCGACCACGCGTTGAACTCGCCCGCGACGCACATCGTCCCCGACGCCGTCAACGGCTGCACGAACAGGACGCCCTGGCTGGTGGCGTGGGCTCCGAGCAAGCGCTGCGTGGACGGGTCGATCGGGACCGGCCCGCGGCCTCTCGACGCCGGCCCGGTCTCCGACGGCACCACGCGCAGCGTCGGATGCGGCGGCGTCCCCACGATCGTGGTCACCCCGACCGAGGGCGTGGGCGTGCCCGTCGGGGCGTCCGCCGCGGGCCCGCGCCCAGCGTCGGTCCTCGCCGCGGCTCCGTCCGCGGACGCTCCACTCGTCGCCCAGCGACGGAGGAACTGCTGCGCCCGTCTCGCGACGTCCTCGGCCCTGCTGATCATCGGCATCGGAATCTCCCCACTCGCCGCCGCGTCACGGACGGGCTTGGCCTCAACGGATCCCGCTCCCCTCGCCCCGGGTCTCCACGGCGACGAGGCGCCCTCGAGCACGGCCGCGTCCAGCCCGCGCGTGAGCACCTCGACGATCGTCCCTCGTTCCTCAACGTCGCCCGCGTCCGCGCCCGGGTCGATCGGGGACGCGAGGCGTCCGATCACCCACTCGGCGAGCCGCGTGTAATCGTGGGCCGCGGTGCTGTGCGGGGCGTAGTCGACGATCCCCTGACCGAAGCTCGCCGCCTCGCGCAGCTTCGAGTTCCGCCGGATCACCACCGGCACCAGCCGGTCCTTGTGCTTGCGCCGCATCTCCTGGAGCAGGTCCTCGGCAACCACGCTCGTGTCGTCGTGGATCGTCGGCAGCAGCCAGATCGGCTTCACGCCCGTGTTCGACGCCCCGCCGCCCCCCCCGCTTCCCCCCGTGTTGCCCCCGCTCCCCGCGAGCCGTTTCTGGATCGCGCGGACGGTGTTGATCTGCTTCTGGGCCCCTTGCAGGGCGAAGAACGACGTCTCTACAGGGATGAGCACCGCGTCCGCCGCGACCAGGACGTTGTACGTGAGCAGCCCGATCGCGGGCGAGGAATCGATGAGCACGACGTCGTAGTCCTGGCCGATCTCGCGGAGGACCCGGGCGAGCCTCGTCTCGCGGTCGCCCACGGGCAGATCGCTCAGCCCGCCGCGCGGCGCCTCGAGGCCCGCGAGTCTCATGCGGCTGGGCACGAGATCGAGGTTGCGGCCACATCGCCACACCAGTCGGGCCCGATCCACGCCCCTCGCGCTCGCGCCGTCTCCGACGGGGCCCACCGCCATCATCGCGTCGCCCACGTCGAGATCGATCCGGTGCTCAGGCACGCCCAGCCCGGCCGCGCAGTGCGACTGCGGGTCCATATCCACGAGCAGGACGCGCCACCCTGCCCTGCCCATCCCCATCGCCGGGGTCGTGCCCAAAGCGTTCGCGCCGCCCTGGGTCCCGATCCCCCGGGCCAGGATCCCCGCGAGATTGATCGCGGTCGTGGTCTTCCCACACCCGCCCTTCTGATTGATGATCGCGATGACGCGCACGCCTGCTCCTTCAGCGTTCCGCACCGATGGCGTCGCCCCCGGGCCAACCCAGCCCGCGACACGACGCCCTTGCCCCCACGGAACGCCATCCTGGCGTTCCTTCGAACTACTTTCAGTCGTGTATCGGACCGTGGCCGATCAGATCTTGAACGGCGGGCCGATTCCCCCGACCTCGTCGCGGGATCGCGTTGCAACGCCGTCGCTCGGGCGCGTCGTGTGGCCGCTCGTGCCCTTATCCCCCGCACCCGCCCTTGAACTTGGCCCAGGCGCTCTCCCCCGCGTTCATCATCTTCACGGCGTCGTCGGGGGTGATGCTCCCCTCAGCGACATAGGCCGCGATCTCGCGGCGGCTCTGCTCCCGCGCCCGCGCCGTCGAGACGCGCTGGACCGTCTTCGCGACGACGGCAATTGTGAAGATGATGACGCCGAGCCCGATCAAGGCGATCTTGGTCACGTCGTCACCGGACAGGCGCGTGCCCGCGACCTCCGGGGACTGCATCGCCAGTGCCGAGCCGGTCAACGCGAGGATCGGCGACGAGATCGCCTCGAGCGCGTGCCGCACGCCCTCACCCGCGTGGACCAGAACGCCGGCGGTCGTGGCGAGATTCGACGCGGACTCGATCATGGGATGACACATCTCGATTCTCCTTGTTCTGTTCCGAGGCCACCGGCAATCGCTCGTTTCTTCGCGGCCCCGGCCGTGGCCCATCCGGGCGTGGCCCGGGACCGCGTCCCGCACGGGCGCCGCTCACGCGTCGAACTTCCCCGCCTTCATCAGGCGCTCCCCCTGCTCGGGAGACATGCTCCCCTCGGCGATGTACGCGGCGATCTCGCGACGCGTCCGCTCCCGCGTCGACGTCCTCATGACCCCGCTCACCGAGCGGATGAGCACGATCCCCACGACCACCGCCCCCACGATCGAGGGCACGAGCACGCCGGTGCTCATGAGGGCCTCGGGACTCGCCGATCCCGGCGACGCTCCCGTCGGCTCGTCCGCGAGGGCTACACCGGAGAACGCCAGGACGACCAGTGCGGCCACGCACGCCCCGACAAGGCCGGGAATCGTGCGGCGCGAGGCCATCGTCCCGAATGAGGGTCGCGAGGATGGAGTGATCATCGTCAGGTCTCCTTGAATCGGCGGCGTGCGGAAGCCGCGATGGCCCGGTGGACGCGGGGCATCGACCCTCCATTGTTGGGCGGGCGTCCACGCCGGTTTCACAAGGGGCCCGGTGCACGAACGGATCCCGCCCGAAACGACCAACTCCAGCACGGAACTCAGGCCCAACGTCACATCACCACCCCCTACCACCCTCACGCCCCCATCATCCGCCTCGTGACCAGGTACAGCCACGACGAGTACAGGTCGAACCCGGGCACGTCATCGCGCGTCGTGCGCACGCCCCGACCGATCGAGCGCGCGTGGTCCTTCACGAGGTCGGGCGGGCAGCGGAAGGACGCGAAGCTCGTGTCCACCACCGCGCGTGGCGCCTCGCGCGCGAGCCGCACCGCCAGCCGCTCGTTGTTCTCGATGTTCGTCAGCGTCTTGTCCTTCCCGAGGATCGAGAAGTCGAACTTTCTGCTCTCGATGCGGTAGCACTGTCCATCCACGTCCCACAGATCGAGCATCGCAAACCGGCGCGACGACGACTCGCGCCGCATCCCGCCCGATCCGCCGGCGTCGTCGAGCACCGAGCCGAGGATCGCGGCCCCGGGCCCGACCGTCGCCATCCACACCGCCGCGTCCATGCCGACCGCGCCCCCGTCCACGTCCGTCACGCCCCCGGTCGTGGGCGTCGTGGTCGTCGTCGATTGCGTCACCCACCCGCGCACGATGAGCGAGATCGCGTCCAGGCGCATCGTGCCCAGGAACTCCTTCCAGGTGTCGATCGCGTAGACGGCCCCCGGCTCGCCCGCGACCCCCTCGGCGAGAAAGATCGATCTCAGGCGGTGCGCCTCGGGCAACTCGCTCATCGCCTGCACGTCGATGGCGTAAGCCGTGACACCCAACGACGAGAGCGACTCCTCCGCGGCCCTCGCGGCGCCCCGAGGCATCCCTCGCACGATCGCGGGGACCCCACGCCGAAGGATCAGTCTCGCCTGCGCCTCGTCGATCGCCATGCACGTGCCGTCAACACGATGACCGGCCTCCGTCGCCTCCACCAACGCGTCGATCCGATCCTGCTCCGTGAGCAGATCGGGCCACTGCACCACCGACAGATACGACAGGCGATCACGCGGGCGTGCGGGGATCATCCGTCCGCCGCCGCCAGCAGAGCCGCTCGGACTCCTGAGCATCGTGCCGTGTCGCCCCGACATGCTGTTGTAGAGTACACCCATGGGACCGCCGCGCGAAGATCCTTCCCGCTCACCCGCCGCCCCCATCGAAGGGCACGTGGTCCGCACGGTCCTTGATTTCTACCGCCGCGGCTGGTTCCCGATGCACGACGACGTGTCGATGACCACGCGCTGGGTCCAGCCCCGCGCCCGGGCCGTCATCCCCCTCGACACGGACCTGTTCAAAACCCCGAGGTCCCTCCGCGCCCGCGTCCGCACAGGCGTCTTCACCATCCGTGCGGACACCGCCTTCGATCGCGTCATCCGTGCGTGCGCCTCGCCCGCGCCGGGGCGCGAGGACACCTGGCTCTCCGCCGATATCATCGATCTCTTTACCACCCTCCACCGAGCCGGGCACGCCCACAGCGTCGAGGCCTGGATCATTGACGACCACGGCGAAAGACTCGTCGGCGGGCTCTACGGCCTCGCGCTCGGTAGGGTCTTCTGTGGCGAATCCATGTTCTCAAGGCCCAACCTCGGCGGCACCGACGCCTCCAAAGTCTGTCTCGTCCATCTCGTCCATCATCTCCGCCGCCGAGGCTTCCAACTCCTCGACGCCCAACTCCATAATGACCACCTCGCCCAGTTCGGCATGTACGAGATGGACGCCCGCGACTACCTCGCCCGCGCCAACGACCTCGCCGAGGATCCCGTGCCGTGGCTGCCATTCGAGCCAGGCCGCACACTCGAAGAGCTCACGCCGCCTCGCCCGTAGGTCGACTCCTTGGGGATCGACCCAGAATCGTGCTCAGGCGTCCCGCTTGAAATCACGGTCTGTTTCTTGCGATCTTCACGGGTGCGGAGTCAGTGCCCCGTCGATCCAAAGCCACCCGCACCACGCACCGTCTCGTCGAGCGACTCCACCACCTCGATCGCCGCCTGCACCACCGGCGAGATCACGATCTGCGCGATGCGCATGCCGTGCGTGATCTTCACCGGCTCTCGCGACAGATTGATCAGCAGCACCTGCAACTCGCCGCGATAATCGGCGTCGATCGTCCCCGGGGCGTTCACGACCGTGATGCCCTTGCTCGAAAGCCCCGAACGTGGGCGGACCTGACCCTCGAATCCATTCGGGATCGCCATCGCCAGTCCCGTGGGCACGCGGGCGATCTCGCCGATCTTCAACTCGATGTCGCCCTGGGGCAGACACGCCGCGAGATCCAGCCCCGCCGCTCCGGGCGTCTGATACGCCGGCACGCGTGCGTGCTCGTTCAGTTTCCGAACTCGAAGCGCCGCCGAAGTGAGTGTCTCGTTCACGCCCCAGCATAGACCAGCGATGTCCACGACAGCATCAATGCGCGCGCACGCTCGTCACATCCGCGATCGAGTCGCCACGGATCAGCGCGAGGTCACCCTCCTGCAGATTCCGCCGATACTCCGCGAGCGCCTTCGTGAGTGTCTCGACAACACGCTGGGCGGATTGGATCGCGTTGTCCAGGCTCGACTTGCCCGTCACCGTCTTGTACACATCCCGCTGGCCCGTCTCCGACAAGTGCCGCTCCGAAGAGGCTTTGGCGTCCAGGAGCCCCTTGAGGAGCGCCGAGGCGCGGTCGCGGGCTTGGGACGTCTCTTCGATGATGCGCGCGCGTTCGTTCATAGATTCAGTTTCCGGAAGGGTGGACCTCGCTCCGCGAGGCGGGCCGAACGTGAAGCGCTCGGCGTGTGTCGCCTGGGGTGCTCACCGTTGAGCGCTCGTCCGTGACCCGCAGGGCGACCCGAAGAACCGGGATGTCAATTACAGCCACCTCCGCCGCGGGACTCAAGCCGCGGCCTCAAAATCCTTCTTGATTTGATAGGACTGTGTTCGGCGTTCAGCAAGTTCTGGGACATAGGCCGCGATCGTCTCGATCACCTCGGTGCCCGAGGAATCGTGGCGTACGCGGTCGAGTTCGGTGATCATGGATTGGATGTCGAGATTGGGATCGAGGCATCCGCGCCAGGCACGAATCCCCGGATTGGGTGTGCTCTGCAACTGCTCGTCGGCGTAGGCGAGTTCTTCGTGGAGTTTCTCCCCCGGGCGCGCCCCGGAGAAGGCGATCTCGATCGGCGCCTGATCGCCCGGGATCGGGGTCTTGCCAGGAAGCGTGGGTGCAAATCCGTGCGCACGCACGAACCGCGTCGCGAGGTCCAGGATCTTCACGGGCTCGCCCATGTCGAGGACATAGACCGGCGCCTCGCCTGTGGTGGCCGTCGCCGCTGCCGACTGGACGACGAGTGTGGCGGCCTCGTGGATGGTCATGAAGTATCGCGTCATGCGTGGATCGGTGACGGTGATCGGCCCGCCCTCGGCGAGTTGCGAGGCCCAGATGGGGACGACGCTGCACGCCGAGCCGAGCACGTTACCGAAGCGCACGATCGCGCACCGTGTCGGGCACTCGCGCCCGGCACGCCCGAGCGACTGCACGTACATCTCCGCGATCCGCTTGGTCGCGCCCATCACGCTGGTCGGGTTCACGGCCTTGTCCGTGGAGACGAGCACAAACCGCTCGGCGCGCACCGCGATCGACGCGTCGGCGACCGACCTCGTCCCGAAGACATTGTTCGTGACGGCGTGCGCGGGGTGGTCTTCCATCAGCGGCACGTGCTTGTGGGCCGCCGCGTGGAAGACGACCTGTGGCTTCAGATCCTCGAAGAGCCGACGCGTGCGATCGGCGTCGGTGATGTCGTGCAGCACGGCGCGGCGTAAAAGCCCTGGAAAACGGGTCCCGATCTGGCGGTCAATCTCGAAGAGCGCGTTCTCGGCCCGCTCCATCAGGATGAGCGACGACGGCGAGAACGTCGCGCAGATCCGCGCAAGTTCCGACCCGATCGAGCCGCCCGCGCCCGTGATCAGCACACGCTTGCCCGTGATGGCCTGCGCCACGGACCTTCGATCGATGCCGAAGGGCACGCGCCCGATCAGTTCGACGATGCTGACATCCGACGCGGACCGGCGGATCATCGGCGCCCCTGACTCATCGAGCACGTCGTCGATGGGCTGAACAAACCGCGTCCGCACTCCGAGTTCACCGAGGCGGGCCGTGAACTTCAATCGCTGCGACGCCATCGACTCCGGAAGTGAGACCACCGCGGCCGTGATGCCGAGCACACGATGCGCCTCGGCGAGATTCGTGAGGTCGCCCAGAACGGCCAGTGAGAGTCCCGCGGGCCACTCGATCGCGCGCCGCGTATCCCTCTCGCTCTCATTCACAACGAGACACCCGGCGAATCCGATGCCCTTGCTCGAGGCCTTGAGTTGGGCGGCGAGACTGGGCAGGGTCTGCCGAGTTCCGATCAGGAGTGTTCTCGCCCACAAAGGACGATCAGCGGACACGGCGTGCGATGGACTCGTTGGCTTCGGTTCGGTCTGCATGCTGGCTCTGGTGCCTCCAAACTCTTTATCGGCACTCGCCGGGGGAGACGAGAGCAGGATCCGAGAACCACAGAGTCGGGACTTGTCAGGGAGACACGCCTACCTTTGGAGGCATGATCTCACGGATGACCGGCACGGTGGCCTCGGTCGAAGAGGGCTCGATCGAACTCCAACCCACGGGCGGGATGCCGGGGCTGTTGGTGGAGGTTCTGCTCCCGATGTACCTCGCCGCCGCGGTGTCGCCCGGGCAAACGCTGACGCTCTTCACGCATCTGTACCTCGAGAGCCAGGGCCAGGGCACGTCGTTTGTGCCGAGGCTGCTTGGCTTTGCGTCCGCCTCTGACCGCGAGTTCTTTGAGGTGCTGAACACGGTGAAGGGCATCGGGAACCGCAAGGCCTTGCGAGTTCTCGCGATGCCGCCGGCCGAGATCGCTTCCGCAATCGAGTCGAAGGACGCCCGAGCGCTCCAGGAACTTCCCGAGGTCGGCAAGCGTCTTGCCGAGACGATGATCGCGGAACTGGGCGGCAAAGTGGGACGATTCGTTCTGGGCAGCGAGCCGGGCCTCCGATCCACACCGAGACCATCCGGCACGATCGAACCCAAACTCCCACCCGAGGCCGAGCAGGCGGTCGAGGCACTGATCGCGCTGGGCGAGGTCCGGGGCGATGCCCAGCGCGCCGTCCTCCGCGTCATCGAGCGTGCGGGCGACACGACCAACGTCGATCGCCTCCTCGAACTGGTCTTTGCCTCACGCTGACGTTCAAAGACAACCACTCAAAAAGTCGCCACCGCCCAAGGCCACGCCCTGGCGAGCCGATATCCTCTGCCTCCATGCGTCACGCGATGATCATGGCCGGCGGTGCCGGCACGAGGCTCTGGCCCCTGAGCCGACAGGGGCTCCCGAAGCAGTTGCTTCGTTTCATCCCGCGCCCCGGCGGGAAGCGCGGCGACTCGAAAGACCCCACGTCGCTCCTCGCGATCGCCGCCCGACGCATTGAGGGCATCATCCCGCTGGGCAACCGCTACATCTGCACGGCCGAGCAGTATCGAGAGGCCGTCCTCGACGAACTCCCCGGTTACAAGGACTCCCAGGTTATCGGTGAGCCCGTGGCGCGTGACACGGTGAACGCGATCGGCCTCACGGCGGCGATCCTCGCCAAGACCGATCCCGAGGCGATCTTTGCCGTCCTCACCGCCGACCACATTATCGAGCCGATCGACGCCTTCCGCGATCGTCTCGACATCGGGTTCAAACTCGTCGAGGACGATCCGCGACGTCTCGTGACGTTCTCCATCAAGCCGACGTATCCCGCGACGGGGTTCGGCTATGTCGAGCGTGGCACGCCGATCCGCGGCGTCGCCGGTGCCGAGAAGAAGGCCTTCCACGTCGCGCGGTTCGTGGAGAAGCCCGATCTGCCGAGAGCCGAGGCGTATGTCCGCAGCGGCGAGTTCGCGTGGAACTCGGGCATGTTCGTCTGGCGTGCCTCGACGTTCCTCGAGGCGCTCGAGAAGTTCAAGCCCGAGAGCCACGCGGGCCTCATGGAGATCCAGGCGGCGTGGGGCAAGCGCGGCTCCAAGTCCACGCTCGAGCGCGTCTATCCCACGCTCCCCAAGATCAGCGTGGATTATGCCGTGCTTGAGCCCGCGGCAAGGTCCTCTGCGAGCGCCAAGAACACGCCCAAGTTCAGCGTCTGCACCGTCCTCATGGACCTCACGTGGCTCGACGTGGGGAGTTGGCCCAGTTACGCCGAGACGATCGAGCCGGACGCCGACTCCAATCGGCACACGGGCGTGGGTCGTCTCGCGTCGCACGCCGCGAAGAACAACCTCGTCGTGGACAACGTGAAGGGGCACACCATCGCGCTGCTGGGCGTCGATGACCTCATCGTCGTCCACACCCAGGACGCGACGCTGATCATGCCCAAGTCCAAGGCCGAGGACCTCAAGAAACTCCACGAGAAACTCGACGAACGGATCCGCTAGGCATGCGTCGCCGGTGGGCGTCGTTCCCGCGGTTCCCATCCGGCATTCCAATCGCCCATCCGACGCCACGGGTCGATGCCCCCTAATGATCTCCCTCGTGAGATACGTCGGCATCGATATCGGCGACTCGCGCACCGGGCTGGCCGTCGGCGATCCAGAGACCCGCCTCGTCTCGCCACTCCCCGTGGTGGATGTCCCCTTCGCCCTCCGCGGCGGCGACGCGCTCATCGAGGCGATTGCCCGCGAGATCGAGCGATCCGTGGGCACACGCCCCGCGCCCACGCTCATCTTTGGACTACCTTTCAACATGGACGGGAGCGAGGGCCCGCAGGCGAAGAAGGTCCGCGCGATCGCCGATCGCATCGGAGCGAGGCTCGCGACCAAGCCCGTCTTCCAGGACGAACGCCTCACCACCGCCGACGCCGACTGGCAGATGGCCGGCTCGGGGCTCTCGCACAAGCAGAAAAAGATGCGTCGCGACGGAATCGCCGCGGCGACGATCCTGCGCGAGTACCTCGCCAATACGCTCGGGCCACGACGATCCTCGCTTGACGAGAGAGAGCCGTAAAGGATCGAGTTTGGCGGCGTCTGACCGCCACAGGGTTCACGATGACGCTCGTGAACGGTGAACCCCATCGGGCATGATCGACCGGCAATGCCGGCTTAACTCAGGCCGCCCTTGAACTGCGAGTTCTTGAACTTCTCTCGCATGCGTCGCAGGGCCGGGGTCTCCTTGAGGATCTCCTCGGCGGAGCGTCCATCGCGATCGCGGCCGCCCTTCTTTCCCTTGCCGCCAGGGCCGCCGCCGAAATCGACCTCGGGCGCGGGCTTGAGGGCCTTGAGCGAGAGGGCGATGCGCCGGGTTTGTGGATCGATCTTGAGGATCTTGACCTGCAGGACCTGATCGGGCTTCACGACGTCATCGACCTTGGCGATGCGTTTGTGGTCGAGTTCGGAGATGTGGATGAGCCCCTCGACCCCCGGCGCGACCTCGCAGAAGGCGCCGAACTCGGCGATCTTCGTCACGCGGGCCGTGACCTCCGACCCCTCCGCGAGCGGGGCGCTCGTGAACGGATCGGCCTGGAGTTGCTTGAGCCCCAGCGAGATGCGGTTGTTCTCCCAGTCGAGTTTGAGGATGCGAACCGAGACGCGCTGGCCCTCGGAGAGGAACTTCGCGACGGCCTTCTCGCCATGCCCGATGCGGTCGTGGGTGATGTCCGAGATGTGCACAAGTCCGTCGACGCCGCCGAGGTCCACGAACGCGCCGAACTGCATGATCTTGCGGACCACACCCTCGACCGTCTGGCCTTCCTGGAGGGTGGTCTTGAGTTTCTCGGCGTTGGCCTTGCGCTCGGTGTCGAGGACGTCGCGTCGAGAGAGGATGATGTTCCCGCGACCCGAGCGATCGACGCGTGACACGGCTGCCGCCATCTTCTCGCCGACGTAGACCGAGAGGTCCTGCACCCGCTCGAAGGAGATCTGCGACGCGGGCATGAACGCTCGGTGCCCGGCAACCTCGAGATCCAGCCCCGCGGGCTTCCCGTCCTTGCCGTTCACGACGCCCGTCACGCGGGCCTCGACGATCTGGCCGGCCTCGAGCATCTCCCACGCGGCCTTCTGCACCGTCCCGGGGCGCGAGCAGACGAACAGGCTCTCCTCGGGCTCGAACCGGTCAACGACCACGTCGATCTGTTGGCCCTTCTGCGGGAGTTCCTCTTCCTTGTACTGGATCCGCGGAAGGATGCCCAGTTCCTTGGGGCCGAACTCCAGGAAGATGTCCGTCGGTCCGACGCTCACGACCATGCCCGAGCGATGCTCACGCCCGGCCTGGATCACCCTCGGCCCGCGCACGGCGGCCGGCCTCGCGGCAGCGGCGACCGCGGGGTCCACGACCTTCTGCTTCGGCTGCGACTTCCCGGACTCGTCCATCGTGTCGAGGAGGCGCATCGCCTCGTCGATCTCGGCCTTCAACTCCGGGGACAGATCGGGAACGTTCGTGGGCTCGGCGCTCATGGACAGGCTTCTTCACCAGCGTGATCCGAAGTTGGATGGAGGGGATCTCCCCGCCGGCCCGGATCGTGCATCCGGCGGGACCCACAGTGTACACGCCCCGCGTGCTTTTGGTGTGACGCTTGGCGTGGCTTGGTTCGGTTCCTGTGCGAGAGGGAAATCGTCTCGGCTTGCTCAGACCGTGCGGCGGATCGCCTCGACGATGCGCTGGGCCGTCCGGACATTCGCGAACCCGGCCTCGGCGTCGATCGGGGGGCGCTTGCCCGTCCTGATCGCGTTGACGAACGCCTGGATCTCGGCCACGATCGGCTCGGCGTCGTCCACCATGAGGTGGTCGATGTTCACCAGTTCGTTCCACTTGAGGTTCGAGAGGTCCGTTCCCTCGCGGATCTGGTCGCGGACCTCGCTCATCTGGAGATCGTTCGCCGAGCGACGGATCATCGTCCCGGACTTGGCGGCGTAGTCGATCTTGATGTACGCGTTCTCGCCGGTGATCCGCGTGACGCGCTCGGTCTTGAGCGCCAGGCGGCTGGCCGTCACGTTCGCGACGCAGCGGCCGTGGGCCGTGTTGAACTCCAGCCAGGCGTTGCACAGGTCCTCGTGCTCGGTGACGACCGCGACGCCCGCGGCCCGGATGTAGTCCGGCTCGCGCCCGCCCATCATCATGATCACGACGTCGAGGTCGTGGATCATCATGTCCATCACCACGCCCACGTCGATCGAGCGGAACGACATCGGGCTGACGCGGATGACCTGCATGAACCGCGGGATGATCTTCAGCCCGTCATCGGCGGCCCGCTGCATGGCGCGCATCACCGGATTGAACCGCTCGATGTGCCCCACCATCAGGACGGCCGCGTGCTTTTCCGCCGCGTCCTTGATCCTTCGGGCGGTCTCGACATCCTGGGCGAGCGGCTTCTCGATCAGGCACGCGATCCGTTTCTCGAGCAACGGGCCGGCGACGCGCTCGTGGTGCGTCGTCGGGACCGCGATCGAGACGGCATCGACCCCAGCGGCGATCAGTTCCTCCACCGTTGCGAAGGCCTTGCAGTTGAACTTCGACGCGATCATGCCGCGCCGTTCCTCGCTCGCGTCCACGACGCCCACGAGTTCGCACCCGGCCAGTTGGCTGTACACCCGCGCGTGGTGCTGGCCCATGCGCCCAACCCCCACCACGCCGCAGCGTATGGGACGACCGGCAAACCGATCGACGAGCAGGGAGTGGGGAACTTCAACCGGAGCCTGTGACGCCGCACGAGTCATCGCATCGTTCTCCAAACATCGCACGCACAGGCAGCAAACCCGGGAACCACTCCAGACTTCCGTACATCGAGGCCCTGTGGACCCCTTTGTCTACCCTGGAGTACCTCTGCTTCCTTAGTGCACGTCTTACGCCGCCCCGGCATCCGACAACGCCGCGGCGAGCACGTCCTTCTTCTGGAAGCCCACGAACTTCTTCACGGGCTGCCCACCCTTGAAGACGATCACGGTCGGGATCGCCGTGATCCCGTACTTCACCGCGATCGCCTGATTCGCGTCCGTGTCCACCTTCCCGACCTTCGCCTTCCCCGCGAAGTCGTCCGCGACGGCATCGATCACCGGCGCGAGATTCCGGCACGGCATGCACCACTCGGCCCAGAAGTCGACCAGCACTGGATTCGACGACTTCAGGACCTCGGCGTCGAAGTTGGCGTCCGTGAACTCCTTGACGTTGGCGTTGGCCATGGATCACTCCAAATCAAACGTGATACAAACCCGTTCGCACGCACGACCGTGCCGCGAACCGTTCCTCGCGTGGGCGGCTCCAAGCCATCCACAACCGAGGTTTGGATGTTAGGGACGCCCCGGACGATTCACCACTCGCCGATCGGCCCTGGAACACCCGTCGTGAGGCTGGCGTCGGCCGTTCCCAGCAGGGAAATCGCTGCATCCAACGCCTCGCGATGCTCTCGGACGTCATGAACCCGAAAGATCATCGCCCCAAAGCCCAGGTGAAGGACCGAGAACGCGAGCGTCCCGCTGAGCCGCTCCGAGGCCTCCGAGTCCCGCCCCAGCGACACACGACCCACGAAACTCTTGCGGCTGAGCGCGCTCATCACCGGAATCGACCCCGGCGCCAGCTCGCTCGTGGCGCGCATCAGTTCCAGGTTGTCCTCCACCGACTTCCCGAACCCCAGGCCGGGATCGACGACCATCGACTCCTCGCGCACGCCCGCCCGGCACGCCTCGGCGACGCGCTCGGCGAGAAACTCGCGCACGCTCGCCACCACACCCCACGGATACCGGGGTGCGCGCACGTACCCATCGGAATACGAGTCGCTCGTCGGCTCACGCAGGCGATGCATGAGCACCAGGCCCAGGCCCAGTTCCGCGGCCGTCGCCAGCATCGCGGGGTCGTCTCGACCGGCCGAGGTGTCGTTGACGATTTCGGCCCCGGCTTCATACGCCGCGCGCGCCACCGAGGCGTGCGTCGTGTCGATCGAGATCGGGATCGCCGATGCGCGCGCGTCGGGCAACGACCGGATCGCGCGCACGGCCGGGATCAGGCGAGCCATCTGCGACTCCGCGGGAACCGGCGTGCTCCCTGGCCGGGTCGATTCTGCGCCGAGATCGAGCACGTCCGCCCCGACCTCGACCATCGCCGCCGCGAGGCGGGCGACATCGTCGGCTTCGACACGGCTCGCCCCATGGAAACTGTCGTGCGTGAGATTGAGCACCCCCATCACCACGGGGCGCTGGAGCGAGATCGACCGCCCCCGCGCAACATGCCACTCGTCCGGAAGGCTCACGCTCCACCCCCACCCATCCCGCCCTGGTGGAGCAACGCCGAGGGGAGCATCGGCTCGGGGAAGCCTTGGTAGCAGATCGGGCGGCACCAGCGCTCGATGGCGCGTGGGCCAACGGCGGTCGTGTGCTGCTGGTTAGTCGCGGGGAGTGGGCCGCCGTGGACCATCGACTCTCGCACCTCGACGCCTGTCGGGACGCCGTTGAACACGATCCGCCCGACACGCATCTCCAGCACCCGCACGATCGCGGCGGCGAGCATTGCGTCCTGTGCGTTCGCGAAGATCGAACCGGTGAGTGAGCCGCGGATCAGCCCCGCGCACGATCGCATCTGGTCGAACGAATCGCACCCGACCAGGATGGTCGCCGGCCCGAAGATCTCCTCGCGCAGCGTCGGCGACTGCTCGAAGACCTCCGCCTTGGTGCGGAGCAGAATGGGTGAGCCGGTGATCGCCGACGAGGACGAGACCGGTTGTGGCGGGCTTCCGCCGCGGATCTCGACGCCCCGGACCGAGGCCGCCTCGCCGACGCGCTGAGCGAAGGTGTCGCGCGTCCGCCTCGAGAGCATCGGCTGTGCCTGTCCCGTGTCGAACAGGCTCGCGAGCGTGCGCGAGAACGTCTCGTACTCGTCGCCCTTGATCGCGAAGATGAGCCCCGGGCAGGTGCACATCTGCCCGCACGATCCGGTCGCCGACGCAAAGAGTTTGTCCGCGATGCTCCGCCCGTGCAACTCGAGCGCGACCGGCAACACAAAGACGGGATTCACGCTGCCCATCTCGGCGAAGACGGGGATGGGGTCGGGACGCTTGCCCGCGAGTTGCGCGATCGCCATCCCGCCAGCCACCGATCCGGTGAATCCGACGGCACGGATGCACGGATGCGACACGAGTGCGGCGCCGATCGACTTCTCACGCTCGCCGCCGGCCTGAAGATACGAGAACGTTCCCGCGTTCAAGCCCGATTCCTTCACCGCCTCACTCACGGCTCTCGCCACGAGTTCCCCCGTCGCCGGGTGCGAGGGATGGCCCTTCACGACGACTGGACATCCCGCGGCCAGCGCCGACGCCGTGTCACCGCCCGCCGCGCTGTAGGCGAGGGGGAAGTTTCCCGCGCCGAACACCGCGACCGGTCCGAGTGGTCGGAGCATCTGGTGGAATGCCGGCGCTCCGGGGCGAGACGGTCCATCAACTGTCGCCCGCGTCCACTCCCCCGCGTGGACGAGTTCGGCGAACATCTGGAGTGTGTGCACCGTCCGATCCCTCTCCGACGCGAGTCGCGCGATCGCGAGTCCTGTTTCGGCGGACGCGACCTCGAGCAACGACTCACCGAGTGCCGCGATCTTGGCCGCCGCGAGCGTCAGGAACGCCGCTCGCTGTGTGGGCGGTCGTTGGTCGAGGTCATAGAACGCCTCCCAGGCGAACGCGGTCGCGTGATCGAGGTCGAGGTCGCTCGCCGCGGAGAACTGAATAGGGAGCGTCTCGCCCGATTCCGGGTTGATCGAGGTGAACGCGTGGGCCGAGGTTGGGGATGCCTGGCCCGCGACGATCGATGTGCCCGAGAGCGATTCGAGCGTGTTGGTCAGCGTTTGGGTGATGAGCCTGGGCATAGTTGTACGTGGACCGTTCGGGGTGATATGCTGCCCGGCCATGGTGGCCCGCGTCCAATCCTATTTGATTCAAGGGATCGACGCCGAGCCGTGCGAGGTTGAGGTCGATCTTGACGATGAGGGGCTGGACAAGCAACTCGTGGTCGGCCTCCCCGACGCCGCGGTCAAAGAATCCCTCGAACGGGTGCGGACGGCGCTCCTGAATAGCGGCTTCGGAGCCGTGCGCGGCAAACTCCTGGTCAATCTCGCCCCCGCCGACGTCCGCAAGCAAGGCCCGGACTATGACCTCCCGATCGCGCTGGGTCTCCTTGCCGCCCAGGGCGTTATCCGACCCGTCCGCGACGACGGGGGATTGGATCTTCGCCAGTTCGTGATCTGTGGCGAACTCGCCCTCGATGGCCGCGTGAGGCCTGTTGCCGGCGTGATCGCGATGGCCGCTCTTGCCAAGGCCAAGGGCGCACGGGGAGTGATCGTTCCTAGCGCGAACGCCACCGAGGCCGCGATGGTCCCTGGGCTGGAGGTCCACGGGATCTCCACGCTTGCCGAGGGCGTCGGCATCGTCAATGGTCTGATCGATCCCTCGCCCATCGGCGCCCTCGACGTCGCGGGGATGCTCGATACCGCGCCCGCGCTCGTGGACTTTGCGGATGTCCGCGGGCAGGAGGGTGTGAAGCGCGCCATGGTCGTCGCCGCCGCGGGCGGGCACAACATCCTCATGCTCGGGCCCGCGGGCACGGGCAAGACGATGATGGCCAAGGCCCTTCCCGGGATCCTGCCGCCGCTCACCGTCGAAGAATCGCTCGAGGTCACGCGGATTTACTCGGCCGCCAGTCTCCTCCCCGAGGGGCAGGGGCTTGTCACGCGCCGCCCCGTGCGCAGCCCTCACCACACCGCGTCCTCCCCCGCGATCGTCGGCGGCGGGATGATCCCGCGGCCGGGCGAGATCTCTCTGGCCCACCACGGCATACTCTTCCTCGATGAACTCCCCGAGTTCCCGCGGATTGTTCTCGAGACGCTCCGCCAGCCGCTGGAGGACCACGTCGTCACCATCGCCCGCGCGCACGGAGCCGTGAAGTTCCCCGCGAGTTTCATGCTCGTCGCCGCGATGAACCCCACGCCCAAGGGCGACGTCGCACCGGGCGAGGTGGGACGCCGCGCGATGGAGCAGTATCTCTCACGATTGAGCGGGCCCTTGCTCGACCGCATCGACATTCACGTCGAGGCCCCGGCCGTCCCCTGGAAAAAACTCGCCGAATCGCCGCGGGGCACGAGCACACAGACGATGCGCGCCCAGGTCCTCGCCGCCCGCGAACGCCAGCGTGCTCGCCAAGGGAACACCCCCAACGCCCGGCTCACCGGCAACCAACTCGACACCCACGCCGGCATGAACGGCGACGCCAAGACGCTCCTCGGACAAGCGATGAACGAACTGGGCCTCTCGGCCCGCGCCTATGACAAGATCCGCCGCGTCTCGCGCACCATCGCGGATCTCGAGGGCACCGAGGGCGTGCTCCTGCCCCACGTCGCCGAGGCAGTGCAATATCGACTCCTCGATCGGCGTGTCTGACCTCCACACACGGTCGCACCTGAGTCCGACGCCGACTCAGGACGAACCAAGCCGATCGCCGGCATCGATCATCCACGCGGCAACATCCTGCGGCGTGTTGAGATTCAACAGCACGCTGGCATCTTCGACCTCGACCGAGACCACATCATCCTCAATCAGCCGATCAAGCCGCAAGGACTCGGTCGTGGCGCGTGACCGAACCTCGTGCTCGTCCATTCTCGCGATCCTCGCGACCCACTCTGCCGGGAGGAAGACCGGGTGACCCGTCTTGCCCTCAAACTTCGGCCTTGTCGGCACCGACCGCCCCGACATCCGTGACCTCATTTCGAGCGTCTCGAAAACTCCGGGCGAGGGAACCGGAACATCCACGGGCAGGACATACATCCCAACCGACTTGCCGGATTCATAGACGCTCTTCGCGGCGAGCCGCACGCTGTCGAACATCGGCATGGAGTCATCGCCCAGCACACGAGGCCCCGGCGCGTCCGCCTTGCCACTCAAGACCTCTTCGACAATGCCCGACACGATCCATATCTGACGCACTCGATCGCCCAGACCCGCCAACTGTCGACGCTGCACACGCCACCACGCCTCCCCGCCGACACGCATCAGGATCTTCGGCCCGCCCATTCGCGAGCCACGTCCAGACGCCAGCACCGCCACCACAACTTCATCCACGACGCACTCCAACTCCCCCACGATCACGAGTACCAGACATCTTCCGCGACTCGATCAGGATCTCCGCCGCGATGGAAATCGCCACGAGTTTCGGGTCCTTGCCTGTGTCCCCGACGCCGATCGGGCAGCGTACCCGCCCCACCGCCTCCTCATCCAGTCCGCTCGCGACGAGCCGCCCAAAGAGGCATGCCCGCTTGCTCCTGCTCCCAATCAATCCCAGAAACGCCGGCGACACGGGCACGAGCCGTCGCAGGAGTTCAAAGTCCGTGTCGTGCGAGCACGTCATCACCAGCGTGAGCGTCCGCCCCGGCTCGCGCGACGCCGCCTCCACACCCTCATCCCATGTCAGCGCCCGCCGGGCCCCGGGGAATCGCTCGGCACTGTTCCATTCCTCCCGATCGTCCACCACGACCACTTCGAGTGACGCAGCGTTGAGCAGCTCCACGGTCGCCTGAGCCACATGCCCCGCGCCGAAGATCACCACCCGCTCTCGCGGCCCGACGAACTCAAAGAACACCTGCATCACCCCGCCGCAGCACTGATCCGCGTCTGCACCAAGCACGTACTCGCGCGTGAAACACTCTCGTTTCGCGAGACATTCCTCCGCGTCGGCTCGCACGAGGTGCTCGAACTGCCCCCCTCCCACCGTGCCATGCCAGGTTCCGCCATCGTCGCCAGGCATCCACAGCAGCCGTGCGCCAGGATTTCTGGGTGTGCTCCCCTTGGCGTTCGTGACGGTCACGAGCACGAAGGAAGCGCCGCGTGAGGCCGCCTGAGACGCGAGCCCGAGAACGATCCAGTCATCGCGCATGAAACTCTCCGAGGCCGTTTCACAACTCTAGCGGCTTCACATTGTCGCGTTCGAGGTCCACAATCGACCAACGCGATTCACTTTCACTGTCATATTTTAGTGATTCCGAAACAAACCGTGGATTGGGTCCAGTGCTCCTTCAGCGATGACGATCACGCCGCGATGGTCTTTGGACCGGCGAGGCGCCAGTTCGAAATCGCGAGTGTGGCGATCGTGCCTCGCTCCGGATGTGATTGCAGCACGATCCGTCCGCCCATCGCCTCAACGATCGCCTTGGCGCGTGTCAGGCCCAGGCCATGGCTCCGGCCCGCGGCCTTCTCGCTGAAGAATGGATCGAACGCGTGGGTGGCGGCCTTGTTCGACAATCCCGGGCCATGATCCGTCACGCGGAACAGCAGGGCATCATCCAGCGGGTCCACGTGCGTCGAGAACTCGATCTCCCCGCGCGGGTCGGCCTCGGCGGCGTTCACCAGCAACTCCGCAAGCGAGAGCGCCAGCAACTTGGGATCAACCCGCGCCCGATCCGTCGCGCGCCCCACGCGCACCGTCGCCCGCACCGGGGTGTTCCCGTTTCGGATCTGCGCGAGCGCGAGCGCCTCCTGCACCACCGACGCCACATCGCACGTCGCGATCCTCGGTTTCGGTGGCGAGGCGATCAGGTGCAGGCTGCGCACGAGGGCCCCGAGATGCTCCGAGGCCTCGGCGATCTGCACGATCGACACCCGATCACGCGAATCCTTGATGCGCGGGAGGAGCAGTTGCGCCTGCCCGGAGATGATCGTGAGTGGATTGTTCATCTCATGGGCCGCCCCTGCCGCGATCTCGCCCAGTCGCGCGTACGACTGTGCCTCGGCAAGACGCGCTTGAGCGTCGGCCAGGTCTCGATTCAGTTGCGCCAGCTGTTCACCCTGGCGGATCGCCGCGTCGCTCCGCGCGAAATCGCAGATCGCGAGCCCCCACGCGCTCGTCATCACGCCCAGATGAGCCGCGGTGAGCGTCGCCATCGGATCCTTGTCCACGATGAGCACGGCCGTCGGCGAGTGCCGTGTGATCGGCACGAGGCGCAGTCGGGACGCGTCCATCGGCTCGGCGAGTGCCTCGACCAGCCATGGGAAAGCGTGCTGCAGCATCGCCGAACTCTGAGTCGGGTCGATCACGCCCGCGAGAACGCGCGACGACGGATCGCGGAAGTGCGGCGGAGGTTGCACCTCGCTCGTGCTGAGAACCTGGCCGTTCGTTGAGAATCGGTAGAGCCGCCACGCCTCGTCGTCGCGCACCTGGAGCAGCATCGACGGAGCCGAGCACCCCAGCACCGAGACCGCGCTCGAGGCCGTGTGCGAGAGTGTCTCGATCAGCGACCGCGCATCGAGCGCGTGCGTGTTGAACGCGCCGACCGCCTCGAGCACGCGGGCCACCGAACGCGTCTCCTTCTGACGCTCGTCCAGTTGCGCGTTCAGTTTGCCCAGGTGCGCGTTAGCCTTGGCGAGCGATTCGAGGAGCACCTCGCTCGACCCGCTCGCCGACAGCCCGAGCGCCTCGAGGCGATCCGTCATCTCGGCGTGAATCGCCGGAGTGAGATCGTCCAGTTTGAGCGCCGGCTGGCCCGACGGCGTTGCCAGGCCCACGTGCCTCGACACCGCGGCATAGTCGGGAATCGTCCCAAAGTCCCCCGACCATCCCAGGTGCAGATTCCGCACGACCGTCCTCGCGAGCGTCACGATCGCCACGATGTTCTTATGTTCAGTCGTCGGGAGCGAGTTGAGCGGCTGGGAGTGGAGCCACATCGCGTCGCGCAGGTACGTCGGCAGCCGCCAGTGCTCCGCGATCCGGCGCCCCGCGGTGAACGAGTCCAGCCCGATGATCTGGCGTTCGATCGGCGCCGAATCCGTCCCTTGACGCTCGGCAAGCTGGACAACTCGTGCGTAGCACTTGGGGAGCACCAGTTCGAGGATTGGCTTGCCCAGCGCGTGCAGGAGCCCCGCGGTGAACGCCTCCTCGGGCGAGACCTTCATCTCGCGCCGGCGCGTCGCGATCAGTTCCGCCGCTGCCGCGACCGCGACCGAGTATTTCCAGAATCCCTCGCGGTTGAACGTGTGCGTGTCGGACTTTGTCTCGGCCCGCGTGCCGCTTGCCGGCGTCCCCCAGTAGCCCGTGGGCGGAGTGTCCAGGCTCGACGCCTCGCGCTCGAAGAGGTCGTACACCGACACCGAGAGCACCGCCGATCGCACCGCATCCAGCCCGAGCATCACGATCGCCCGGCGGACGGTCGTCACCCTCTCGCCCAGGCCCTTGTCGGCCCTTCGGCAGAGCGCGAGGATCCGCGTGGAGGTCGCCGGGTCCGACTCGATGATCTTCGAGATCTCCGCGATGTCCACGTCGCTGGCGCTCCCCAGCGAGAGAAGACGGCTGGCAATCGGCGCGAGCGTCGGGAGCGCGTCGACACCCTGCAGCACCAGCTCGATCTGGCGTTGGCGGGCCGACTCCTGGCTGGGCGTCACAAGATTGGCGACAGGCGACTGGCCTGGGGTCGTCGGGTCAACGCTCACGTGCTCGCTCTCCGGGTGTGGCGCAGAGTGGTCTTGCTCAACTCGCGTGCTGGTGCTGCGAGGGACGCGGCTCCATCTCGAGCAGACGCTCGATCTTCTGGTAGAGTTCATCGATTCGGAAGGGCTTTCGCAGGAAGTCCGAGGCGCCCGCGTCCATGAGCGACTGGATCTCGTTCTCGTTCACCACGCCCGAGACGCACAAGACCTTGGTCGTCGCGAGTTCCGGGTGCGACTTCAGACGCTGCAGCACGACGTTCCCGTTGATGTCCGGAAGCATGTAGTCGAGGATGATGAGGTTCGGGCGGAACGACTCGGTCAAGAGCCCCGCGTCGTATCCCGTTGCCGCGGACTCGACGATGAATCGGTTGTCCCGCGCGAAGATGTCGCGGAAGACCTCGATGATCTTGGGCTCGTCGTCCACCACGAGCACTCGCTTGAGGCCCGTGGGGCTCTCGAGGATCGTCGTGGGAATGTCATTGGCCCTCATGAAACGGATCAACTCGTCCCGCGGGATCCGCCGGAACTTGGACCCCGGCACGCGGAAGCCCTGCAAACGCCCGGCGTCGAAGCATCGGATGATCGTCTGCTGCGAGACCTTGCAGATCGTCGCCGCCTCGCCGGTCGTGAAGATCCGCTTGGTGGCCCAGTCGCCCACCGCCGTCGCCTGCCCGCTCTTTCGCCCTTCCTTCATGAGACCCTCCTCCACGCCGGAGTGTGTCGATTCCGGCTCCAAGTGCCCGGGCTTTCCCATGTTGCCCCGGCGGCACAGTCGAGTATCGGTGCCCATGTTTCCCACGTTCACGCGTGGAAAATGACACGGTACAGATGTGCCGGATAGAGGACGAGCGACGCGCCATAACACAATGGACCGGGAGTTCGAGGACTTTCAAGCACCCGAGACCGATCCGAGAACACCGACTGTCGAACATTCCCGCGTGCGAGCACGAGCACGCGACGCGCGTGTGTCATACACAAAACACCGTCTTATCGGCCCGGGGGAGACGGCGGGGTTCTCGTCCCGGGCGGTGGGTGCAACTCGCGCCATTTTGTCACCGCTTCCGCCTCTCGCGGATAGATCGGGAGCAAGTCCAACGGGTCCACCGCGGGCACGTCTTCCGCCATTGCATGGAGACACGAGACGGGATCGAGTTGAATCGGCGACACGATCGCCCCGCCAGACGTCGATGCGAGATCGATCGACTCGGGCAAGAACCGATCCGCGAGCAGTTCCCGGACCGAGTGCCGAGCGAATATCTCGACCACCTTGTCGGCATCGGCAAGCACGCCCGCTTCGATCGCCGTCCCATCGGGCCCAAAGACCGAGAGCCATGCCGTATCTCGTTTCGACGCGAGCGCCACCGCAAAGTTCATTCCCGGGTCGGCCTCGCGACTCCCCCTTCGCGTTCTCGCCCGAGCGGCGACAACCGCCGTCGGCATGCCGAGGCACCGTGCACCCGTTGCCTCCGCGACCATCTTCGCCGTCACGATCGCGATCCGCACGCTCGTGAACCCCCCCGGCCCGATCGAGACGCCCACAGTTCCAAGATCGCGTGGCCGAAGCCCATGCTCGCGAAACGCCCGATCGATCAGTGGCATGACCTGGTCGTCGTGAGGCCGACGCGGGTCGATCTCGTGCACCGCGAGAATGTCCAGGCCACTGGGCGTGCGCCGAGCCAGGGCGATCCCCGGGCCTCGCGACGCCGAGGTGTCGTCGCGCACCACCCCCGCCCCACCGCCCCCGACGGCGCTCGACGGATTCGACGTCTCGATCGCCAGCATGATCGACATCCACGCATGGTACGATCGGCCCGCGCGACGTACGCTTTGCCCGTAGCACGGAGGCGACCATGAGCAATCCACACCGGGCATTCGGCGTCGTGTCGGCCATCATCCTCGCGGCGACGACCGCGCCGCACTTGCTCGCCCAGGACCAAGACCAGGATCGGGATCCCATCCAGATCCAGAGCCCGGCACCGGACCAGCCACCTTCGCGCTGGACGCTCTCCTTTGAACCCTCCCTCTGGTACGTCGCTCCCTCGGGCAAGATGCGCCTCTTCTCCCAGTCCGGCGCCTCCGACAAGATCGAACTCGGAGACGCCAACATGGACAGCCCCCGGCTCTCGGCCTTCCCGGAGGTCAACGCGACCGACGGCGAGTGGGGACTCTCCTTCCGCGCCCTCGACTTCGGCTCGACCACTCGTGACTGGACCGCCGAAGCCACCCTCGAACTGGGTGATCAGACGTTCACCGCAGGCGATGCCGCTCGCACCTCGATGGATCTCGCCGTCTTTGAGCTCGAGGGCATGTACCGCGCCTATTCCGCAGCCTTCGAGCCTCGCGACGAGGCCGACGGAGGCGGGTTCCGCGTCCGCAGCGACCTCGACGGCATCGCGGGCTTCCGCTATTACGACCTCACCATGAGGTTCGACCGTGTCGCCGGGGGCGGTGTCAGCGAGACCCAGCACATCCTCGAACCGGTCATCGGCATCAAGTACGCCCTCGAGTTGTACGAAGAGGTCACCATCGACGCCCGCCTGACCCTCGGCCCTGGCAATCTCGGCTCCACCGGCCTCTCCGTGGACATCCAGATCGGCTTCCAGTGGAACCCAACCGAGCACTTCGGCATGCAGATCGGGTACCGGCAACTCGCCTACTCGCTCTCGGCGGGTGGAAACGACGACTTCGACTACACCGGGGCCATGGCAGGCTTGTACTTCGGCGCGGTCCTCCGTTTCTGACGTCCCCGCGACTCAAAGGCTGTCAAGTCCGATCTCTTGAATCAAAGGACCTCAGTTTTCACACATGGTGAGGCGGGCGTTCGGCGTTTTTGGTTGCGCAATGCAGTTCGAGTGTCAAAAACGTGAATCTGGGGCCTGCGGACTTTCGCAACAGGCGTTGACGCGGACGCTCGGACGGGCGATACTGTCCGTTCCCGCGGGCGCGATTCTGGCTTTCCAAGTCACGCCCGCGATTGGATTTGGAGCGAGAGACCACACGCAACAGTTCGGCCGCGAGGAACGCCCCACAAGGCCATCCCGAGCGCCACATCCGAGAGTGAGCAAGAACGAATGGCGACCGTCACCAAACGCGACCTCGTCGAACGAATCGCCAATCGAAGCGGGCAAAAGAAGCCCATCGTGCGCGATGTCGTCCAGGAGTTCCTCGATCAGGTCATCGCCGAACTCAAGAAGGGCAACCGCCTTGAGTTCCGCGACTTCGGCGTCTTCGAGGTCCGCGAGCGGGCCGCCCGCCGCGCCCAGAATCCCAAGACCCTCGAGCGTGTCGAGGTGAAGGCCAAGCGCTCCGTGAAGTTCAAGGCCGGCCGGCTCATGCGCGACAGCGTCGAAATGGGACCGCCCCAGGCCTCCCACGCCGCGGGTGTCACCATGAACCACACCGCCGGACACACCACCTCGAACCATCAGCACGTCGAGTACAAGACCTCGGCCCGTGCGGCCAGCGTTTCCAGCGCGACGTGATCACGACGATCCGCCGGTCACATCGCCGCGACGAAGCCCTTGCCCCTCGCCGCCAGTTCACGATTCCGCCGCTCGATCATCCTCCCGATCAGGAACAGATCCACGATCGAGCCGATCCCGCAGAGGCCCCAGGTCAGCAGCCAGATCACGCCGGTGATCGGCTTGCCCGCATAGAAGCGGTGGATCCCGGCGAACCCGACCAGGCACAACGCCCACAACCCGAACGCCACACCTGTTGACTTGAACTCTTGCATGCCGCACCCCTTCCTGGTGCCGATGAGATTCGCACGCGCGGGACCTCGCCGGCATCATCGACGTTACTCGGTTTCCGCCCGTTCGGGTTTTGCGCTCGATCGACGCGGGTCAGTCCGCGAATGATGTGCCGACCGCTTTCGCCGCCTGGAGCAGCGGCTCGTCCTTGGGCACACGGCGTTGCTTTCCGGCCGGTTCCTCGAGATCCACGTCCGTGAGGCAGCCCTTCTGCACCGCGACCATGCGCCCGACCTTGCCCTCGCGGAGAAGCGTCATCGCGTGGTTGCCCAGGAGCGTGGAGAGGACTCGGTCCGACGCGACGGGCGTCCCGCCGCGTTGCACGTGTCCGAGGACGACGTGTCGGCTCTCGACGTCGGTGTCCTTCTCGATGAGGTCGGCTATGACCTTGCCGATGCCGCCCAGACGGATCGGATCGGGTGAGGTCGGATCGATCTTGGCGACGACCTGCTTGCCCCCTTCGGGGAGCGCCCCTTCCGAGACGCAGATGATCGACGATCGCTTGCCCATCTTGGCCCGGGCGAGCACGGTCTCATAGAGCGAGGTCATCGAGAAGGGGATCTCGGGGAGGAGGATCACGTCCGACGCTGCCGCCACGCCCGCGTGGAGAGCGATCCACCCGGCGTTCCGGCCCATGACCTCGACGACGAGCGCCCGGTGGTGCGAGTCGGCGGTCGTTCGGCATCGATCGAGCGCGTCCGTCGCCGTCGCCACCGCGGTCTGGAAGCCGAAGGTGATCTCAGTCCCCTCGATGTCGTTGTCGATGGTCTTGGGGACTCCCACCACCGCGACGCCCTGGCGCGCGAACCACGCCGCCGACGTCATCGTTCCATCGCCCCCGATCACGACGAGCGCCTGGATCCGGCGATCGCGCAGGTTGCGCAGGCAGTCGCTGGTGACGTCCTTGTACATGATCGAGCCGTCGGGGTTCTTCCCCAAGGCGAACCGGGCGGGGTTGGCTTTGTTGTTCGAGCCGAGGATGGTGCCCCCGCGGGCGATGATCCCCGAGACATCGTTGGGCGTGAGTTCCTTGAAGCGGTTCTCGATCAGCCCGAGATAGCCGTCCTCGACGCCCAGCACCTCGATGCCGCAGTTCATGGCGTCCTTGGCGACGGCCCGGATGACAGCATTCAGCCCTGGGCAATCGCCACCCCCGGTGAGGATGGCCATTCGGCGGACAGTCGGGCACGTGGTGGCAAGGCTCATGGGTGGAATATCGGTCGTTCGGCCCCACGGGTCCAGAGCCGGTATGGGTCGGATGTCCAAAAACGACGTGCGGGCCGCTCCCTCCAGGACTCGGCCCGCGTCGTCGTTGGTCAGAAACTCAGCCGGTCGTTCGTCGGCCGAGGGAGAAACTCGAATCAGACGTGGCGGCGCCGGCGACTGGCGAAGGCCGCAAAGCCCGCGAGGAGGAGCGCCCCCGAAGCCGGGCTGGGGACGATCAGCGGAGCCGTGCACCCGTTATAGAGGACGGCGATGCCGCCCGAAGGCGTCCAGTCGCCGCAGGAGATTTTGTCCGCCCAGGCCTGGGCGATGTCGGCGACGCGATCGCTATACGAGCCGTCGCCCGCGACGATGCGGACGTTGCCCACGCTCAGATCAACCTGGGAATCCCAGACATATTCCCACACAAGCCACTGGAACGCGGCGGCGTATCGGGGCTCGGTCTGGGCGATGTCGAAGGCGTGAGTGAAGAGTGCCGTGAGGGCCAGTTCGTCGGCGGGCGTAATCGGCAACTTCAGCCGAGGGTCGGTCGGCGAGACGGTGACGTACCACATCCCATTGGTGTCGATAGGTTGAGGGGCGTAGCCGATTCCATCGCGCCACGAGGGGTCGAGGACAAAGGCCTTGATAGGGGTGAAAGACAATTCGCCTTGGGCCTTCATCTCGAAATCGAGGAGGCCGACGCTCTGGCGTCCGATTCGGCCGTCGATGGCGGTGCCGCGAACACGGCTTCCGGTGCCTGTGGCGTAGTAGCCGCCGGGCGTCCCAAAGCCGGTTTCGCCGCCAACACGATCCCTCACTTGGATACTGTCAGGGAGCGGAATCGCAGAACCCCACGTGTACGTCGGGGTGATTCCACCCAAAATACCCAGTGCAAACACCAGACGCTTCATTCGCCGCACTCCAGGTAAGCGTCTCTCTCACGCACCTATGCGGCTATTTCTCGACACAGTTGTACCCGAAATTGCCCTCAATGTCACGCGCTTCGGCAATATTTTTTCTCATTTATCACGATTTTTTCTGGACGAACTCGAAAGTCTTATTTTGTTCGGCAGTAAACGCAAAATCATCGTCTAATTCAATAACCAGTAAAAACAATGGTTATTAATGTACACAATTTGTCATCAGCATCTGATGCCACCCTCTGTCCATGGAGGTCTTCCTTTGACAAACGGTGTGATTCGTTGCACGCCGGTCATCTATCGACCATCGTCCTTGTGAGGCGAATGGATGCCGTCGATCGAACACCCGGATCGACCGATAGCATGTTCTCGGATGTTCACACACGGAACGGATTCCAATGCAGGCGACCCCTCGGGCGGCCGGGCTTCGGCTCCAGAGATGGAGGCGTCGCTCTATCTGCACCCGCAGACGCTGGCGAAACTCGGTTCGCTGGAGTTGCGAGCCAAGTTGATCGTCGAGGGGATCAACTCGGGGCTGCATCGCTCGCCCTTCCAGGGGTTCAGCGTGGAGTTCGCGCAGCACCGGCCCTATGTCGCGGGTGATGATCTGCGCCACCTGGACTGGAAGGTCTTCGGCCGAACCGACAAGCTCCAGTTGAAGCAGTACCAGCAGGAGACGAATCTCGACCTCGTGCTGCTCGTGGACGCGTCGGGTTCGATGATGTATGGCAGCCGAGCCTTCGAGGAGGCCTCGGGTGCGGGGCACACGCTCAGCCCCGACGGGCGAGCGCACTGGAGCAAGTTCGACCACTCGACGGCACTCGCGGCGGCGTTGGCGTACATCACTCTGCATCAGGGCGACCGGGCGGGGCTGGTGGTCTTCTCGGATCGTGTGCGGGCGATGGTTCGTCGCTCGTCCAGCCAGAGCGCCTGGCGTCAGATCGTGGGCGCGCTCGCGCTTCACCCGACGGACACGGAGAACAAGAACCGCACGACGGATCTCGGTCGCGCCATCGACGAGGCGCTCGCGAAGGTCACGAATCGTTGCATGATCGCGCTGGTGAGCGACTTCTTCGGCGACCTCGAGTCGATCCGGGCGGCGCTCGCTCGGCTGAAGCATGCCGGGCACGATGTCATCGCGTTCCAGGTGCTGGACCGTGAGGAGACACGCTTTGCCTTCCTGGACGCGGCCCCGTTCGAGGGGCTGGAGGGCGAGGCCTCGCTGCGCATCGATCCGCGATCGGTGCGTGAGGCGTACTTGCGTGTGATCAACACTCACCTCGAGGCGGTGGAGAAACTCGTCATGGGCTTCGGGTTTGATTACCAGCGCGTGAGCACGCACGAGTGGCTGGGGCCGCCGCTGGCGACGTTTGTGGCGAGGCGCAACGCGATGATCAAGAAGAGCAAGTACGGCTAAGCCCCTGTTCGGGCCGACCTGGGAGCGTGATGCAGTTTCTGAATCCAACACTGGCGGCGGTCGGTCTGGCGTGCGTGGCGCTGCCGATCCTCATCCACATCCTGCTGCGCCGGCGTCGCAAGCCCATCGCGTGGGGGGCGATGAGGTTCCTACTGGAGGCATATCGGCAGCAGCGGCGTCGCGTGCGCTTCGAGCAGTTCCTGTTGCTGGCCGCTCGATGCCTATTGATTGCGCTGCTCGCGCTGGCCGTGGGTAAACCGGTGCTCGGCGGCTCGGCCCGCGGCGGCTCGGGCGCCCGCACACTCCTCCTCGCGATCGACAACTCGATCACGTCGCGGCTCACGAGCGATCGGACACTGGCCTTCGACACGCTCAAGGCCCAGGCGAAGGCGCTCGTGGACGCTCTCGATGCGACGCGGGGCGACCGCGTGGCGCTGATCGCGCTGGCGACGCCGGCCGAGGCTCTGGTGCGCGAGCCGACGCTGGACCACGCGTCGGTGCTCGCGGCACTCTCGTCGCTCGAGCCGGTCGAGAGCCGGGCGGACTTCACGGGGCTTGGACCGTTGGCTGCTTCGATGGTGAGCCCGGATCAGACCCAGCCTGTCGTGCTGGGCGTGGTCTCGGAGTTTCGTGGCGGATCGGCGGACACGAGCGTTTCACTCTCGCGCGTGGAACTCGAGAAGGGGTCTCTGGAACTCGTGGCGACGCCGCCGAGCGGGGTTCCTGTGGGGAACACGTCGATCTCGGCACTCGATGCATCGAGCGGCGTGCTGATCGCGAAGGCGTCGAGCCTGGGCGAGCAAACGGCGTCAACGAGTCTGCGCGTGGATCTTCGGCGAAGTTCGACGGCCCTGGACGACCCGGCGACGATCCGTATTCGACTTTCTGCACGGCAGTTGTGGCCCTCGATCGGCGCGACGACGGGAACCTCCGAGCGAGTGATTCGATTCGAGGCGGGGCAGGAGCAGCAATCGGTGGTGATGCCGATCGATCTTCGGCGGACGGTTGAGGGCGGCACGGGCAGGTCGGGGAGCGCGGGGCGAGGCGTCGTGGCGATCCGCGCCGAGATCGATCGCGATGCGCTGGAGGCGGACAATGCCGCCGAAACAATCGTGGAGATCCGCGACAAGGTGCGCGTCGGGCTGGTCGGGCAGCCCGGTCGGGCCGATGGGCTTGGCGCGTTCCATGCCGAGGACTGGATCGCGGCGGCGCTGGCCCCGCTCGATGACGGCACGATCCGGACACGATCGACGGAGGAGATGGAGATTGTGCGGCTTGTTGCGGCTCGCGATGTCGGCGCGGCGTCGTCGTTGGGTGGGCTGGACGCGGTGATCGTCACCGAGCCCCAGCGACTCTCGTCGGCGGGGTGGGGATGGATCCGTGCGGCGCTCGACCGCGGGGCGTTCGTGATGGTCATGCCGCCGGCGGGCGAGACGGTGCACACGTGGTCGGACGCGATGATGTCGTCGCTGGGCGTGTCGTGGCAGATCGCACGCGAGTCGGCGAGCGTGGGCGAGGGAGACGCGGGGCTTCGGCTCGCGACGGGCCCGAGGGCGAGCGAGCTGCTCATGGGTATCTCGTCAGAACTCGAGGAACTTGTGGGACCGGTGGCGGTCCGTCGGACGCTCCCGCTCCTGGGAACGTCGGCGAGCGGTGACGCGGTGCTCACGCTCTCGGATGGCTCGCCTTGGCTGGTCGTGGGCGCCGCGGGCGCGGACCGGGCGGGCGAGAGCAACGCCTCGCGCGGGGTCGTGGCCTATCTGGCGAGTGCTCCGGTGCTCGAGTGGACCGATCTTCCCGCGCGATCGCTGATGGTCGCGCTGTTTCAGGATCTCGTGCGGCAGGGCGTGGGGCGTGGGCTTTCCAATCGGCCTGTGGTAGCGGGAGAGTCGTTCCGGGCGCCGGCCAACTCGACGGAACTCCGGCTGGTGCAGCCTCGCGTGGGCGAGGAGCGTGACGAGCGACGAGTGACCGGTGACGCGCCGGTCGTCGTGCGACGATCCGGGGTTTGGGAATCGCGAGGGAGCGACGGCGGGCTGGTGGGCTTCATCGCCGCGAACGCCGACTCGCGTGGCGGCAATGTCGAGACGCAGAATCAGGATCGCATCGGGATGTGGCTCGAGGGACTCGGGCCGACGTCGGGCGGGGTGGCATGGCTGGACAAGAAGGGCTCATTCGAAGTGGCGTCCTCGCTCGATCGGGCGCCACCGATCAGTCTGCCATTGCTGATTGCGGCGGCCGTGGTTGGCGCAATCGAGGTGTTCCTGGGCAAGGTCTTCAGCCACGCCGGTCGGGCATCGCGTATGGATGAGGCGGCGGGGGTGGTGGCATGAGCGATCTCTGGTGGAGATTGCTAGGCGTGAAATCGCTCGATCCACGCGATCCTCAGGTGGAGTTCGCGTTCGCGCACCCGATGGCGGCATGGGTATGGGTCTGCCTGGGACTGGTCGTCGCGTTCGTGGCCGGTTGGGGATATTGGCGTCTGGTTGGGAGGCGTTGGCCGCGAGTGACGTTGGGGGTGATCCGGGCGATGGTACTCGGGCTGGTGCTCGTGCTGATCGCCGGGCCTCAACTGGAGAAGCGCATCGAGCGTGTGGAGAAGGACTGGGTGGTCGTGCTGGCGGATCGGTCGGCGTCGATGCAGATCCAGGACTCGCTAAACACCGACGGCTCGCTGGAATCACGCGACGCGGAACTCCGGCGTGCGCTCGCCCTCGCGGGGCCGATGATCGAGCAACTCAAGCAGACGCGCGAGGTGGCAATCTTCGGGTTCGATAGCGGTGTGCGCGAACTCCCCAGCCGGGTCGAGCAGGGCGCACTGGCGATCGACCTGGGCGAGGCGAACGGCTCCAAGACCTCGCTCGGACGGACGCTCGACCAGGTCTCGTCGCGGATGGCGTCGCGTCCGCTTGCCGGGGTGATCCTACTCACCGACGGGCGATCGACCGACTCGTTCGGGCGCGGCTCGACGCGGTCGTTCGAGGCGCGGCGCGTGCCGATCTATCCGGTGGAGATCGGTGGGAAGGAGACGCTCACCGACGACGCGATCACGCGAGTTGACGCCCCCACCGCGGCGTTCGTGCAGGACCTTGTGCCGGTGAGTGTGGAGATCCAGCGTCACGCCCAGAGCGAGGCGGGCACGAGCGGCCCTCGCGCGGGCGCCAGGGTCGAACTCATCGACACGACGACCGGCGATGTTCTGGATTCAGCGGACGTCTCCGCGGGTGATCTCGAGTCGGGGCGGCATCGCCTGACGCTGACGGCGAAACCCGGCGGGACGGGGCGCGCCTCGTGGAGCGTGCGCATCGTCTCGGGCTCGCGCGATCTCTCCGAATCCAACAACACGCGAGATGTGCGCCTCGAACTCATCGATCGGCCGATCCGCGTGCTGGTGATCGACGGGACGCCACGGTGGGAGTATCGATATCTCAAAAACCTCGTGCTCCGAGAGTCGTCGATCCGTTCGACGTGCATGATCCTCGCGTCGGGGAAGCGGTTCATCCAGGAGGGGACGGACCCGATCGAGTTCATCCCGCGCAGCCCGGAGGATTGGGCGCCCTTCGACACGGTGGTCCTTGGGAACTTCCGCCCGGGGCAGATGAGCGAGGAGCAACTCGAGTCGCTGAAGATGTATGTCGCGGAGCGAGGCGGCGGGCTGATGTTTATCGGGGGCGAGGGCGCGATGCCCGACGCGTGGCGCGAGACCGCGCTGGCGGATCTCATGCCGTTTGTGCTGGGCGATGGACCGGGCGGTTTGGGGTCTCTCTCGACTTGGACGAGCGGCGTGGTGATGGACCCGGCGCCGGCGGCCGAGCGTTTAGGCGTGCTGCATCTTGGCGATACGGCCGGCGAGGGCTGGCCGGGGTTTCTGAACGATGGCTCGTCGTCGTGGGCCGTGCTGCGATGGGCCCAGCGGATCGAGACGAGCCAACTCAAGCCGACGGCCGAGACACTCGCGTACGCGCATCCTCCCGATTCGATCAACGGCGAGCGCGTGCCCCTGGTGGCCACGATGCGGTATGGAGCGGGGCGCGTGGTGTATGTTGGGACCGATGAGATCTGGCGGCTTCGGTACGCGCGGGGCGAGGCGCTCCCCGAGCGGTTCTATCTCCCGCTTATCCGCATGCTCGCGCGCGAGGGGTTGGGACGCGCAGGGAAGCCCGCGATCATGGAACTCTCGGCCGAGCAGGTGGTGTCGGATGAGCCGGTGCGCGTCCTCGTGCGTGTCCTGGACCAGGCGCTCCTCTCGCGGCGGCCCTCTTCGATTCCTGTCCGTGCGGTCAAGAAGGGAACCGACGAACCCGCGGGCGACGTCGAACTCATGCCCGAGGGCGCGGGCTCGACCGAGGCCCCCACGAGCGTCTATAGCGGACGGCTGGTGCTCACCGAGCCGGGTGAGTACGAGATTGTGACGCGTGATCCTGCTCTGGCGGCCGCGGGAGTGGCCGCGGAGTTGCTCGTGGTCGCCCCCGACGACGAGATGCGCGTGCCCCAGACGGACCACCAGACACTCGAAACGATCGCGAAGGCGACCGGGGGGAAGGTCATCAAGCCCACGGACATCGCCTCGATCGCGCCGATGCTCCCGAACCGTGAGGTCCGGACGCTGGGGCTTTCCGAGGTGGAAACACTGTGGGACAAGCCTGGGATCTGGACGATCATGCTTCTTCTGCTCGTCGTCGAATGGATCGGGCGGCGTTTGGTACGGCTGGCCTGATCAGGTCCGACACACAATCCGTGTGATTGGGCCGTGTGATTGGGCCGTGTGATTGGGCCGTGTGACGCGTGACACGGGCGTCACAGGTCCGAGAAACACGCATCTAAGGAATAGAATGGTTCGGACCATATTCTGAGACCGTACCGATTCGGAGAAGGAGTCGATACGACCTTGCTGAATCGGGCCAACGTGTCTGGCCGACGACGGAGCGCCACGGATGTCTGAGCGGGTCGAGAGGCTGGAGCCACAACACGATCCACGCGGTGAGCCGGCGTCGGTCGCCTTGCTGCGGTCAAGACTCGCTCGCGTACGGCGCATGGCATGGTTTCGCCTGGTCTTCTCGGCGGTTGTGATCGTCGTAGCCATCGCGATACTGGGCCTGTTTGCGTTCGCCGGGCTTGATTTTCTGCTCCGGCTTCCCAAGGCGGCACGCTTGGTTGTCTGGGTCGCGGGCCTGGCGTGCCTCGGCGTGGCGGTGTGGCGGTTCGTCCGCCCGGCGATGGGTTTCCATCCACGGCTGTCGGATGTCGCGCTCCGATTGGAAGAACTCCCCGAGGCCCAGGCCGCCGGCATCCGGGGTGTGCTCACGTCGGGGCTCGAACTCGGTCGGATCGCGCCCGAACAGGCCGACTCGCTCGCGAGGTCGTCGCTCGAACGACTCAACCGCGGCGGGGCGAAACGCCTGTATCGGGCCGAGCATCTTCGACGGGCGCTCATCTGGGGAGGCGTCGCCGCCGTTGTCGTTGTGGCGCTGGGTGTCTGGACGCCGGCGCTCATGGGCATCGGCGCCCGTCGCGTGCTCACGCCGTGGGCGGATGTCTCGTGGCCGAAGCGGACCGGAGTCGAGAATGCCACGGAGATCCGCGCGTTCGCCCTCGGCTCGGCGGTCCCCTTCCGCGCGGTCCTCACCAAGTCAACAACCTCAGCGGACCAGGCCGAGGTGAGCGTGTTCTATCGCGCGCGGATCAACGGCGTCGCGGACGAGGCTCGGCGGGCGCTCATGACGTTCCAGCCGCGTGCCGAGGGCGACACGGCTCGTTCCCTCTCGCTCCCGCTCTTTGAGCGTCTGGTCGAGACCACACCCATCCTCGCGAGCGCCGGCTCTGTTGGGAAAGTGGTCCCCGAGAACGAGAAGATCGAACTCGAGTACTGGTTCGAGTCGTCCGACGACGCGACCGACGTCGAGCGCCTGCGGCTGGTCCGTGCGCCACGCATCCTCTCGGCGAGCGTGCGTGTGGATCCGCCCGAGTACGCCGATGCCGACGTAGCGAGCGCCGGTGTCTTCGTGCATGGCTCGCGCGATCTCCCCATCGAGACCACGGACCGTGTCACGATCGCCCCGATCCTGGCCCGATCGACGGTCACGCTCGATCTCCTGCTCAACAAGCCCATCCCGATCGCGGACCCGGCCCGTTCCGACGGTGACGTCGGTGGGATGTTCTCCGGCTTTGCCGAGAGTGCCGCCCCTTCGCTCACTCGTGACGCGAACCGCTGGACCCTCACACTCCAGGCGACAAGCGCCATGACGCTCCTTCCCCGGCTCGTCGATTCGTTCGGCATCGAGAGCGAGCAGGACACGACGTTCTCAATCGAGGTGCTCGAGGACACACCGCCGACGAGCGCGATCCTCTCGCCCGCAAGCGATGAATCGGTGCTCGCGTCGGCCGTGGTCGAGATCGTGGGCGAGGCGCGCGATGACGTGGGTGTGCGCTCGCTGATCGTGCAGCGTCAGACGGCCAGGCCCCCTGGAAGCTCCGCGGGCGCACCACCAGAGGCCATCGAGGACCCGGTCGAGTTCGCCGTGGCGACGATCAAGGACTCGGGCGCCTCACGCGTGCGCGTCCGGGCCGAGTCGTCGTTTGATCTCGCGCCTCTGGGCCTGACGCCCGGCGACGAGATCTGGGTTTCAGCGATCGCGACCGACGCGTACAACCTCGGCGAGACAGCACGCGAGCCCGTCGTCTCCCCTGTCCGGCGACTCCGGGTCATCAGCGAGGCGCAACTGGTCGAGGAGATCCGAGCGGAACTCCAGGCGGTGCGCGACGCGGCCCGGAGGCTCGAGGAGGAGCAATCTCGCCTCACGCCATCGCTCGGCCTCGCCGCAGCCCAGCCCGCCGCCGCACGCCAGCAGCGGGCCGTGCAGAACGCCATCCAGGATCGGCTGCATCCGGTGGACGAGACGCTCGATCGTCTCGAGAATCGTGCGACGCGGAATCGGCTCGACGACGAGGCGATCAAGGACCTGCTGGGCGAGGCAGGCGATCTAGTGCAGAAAGCGTCCGACGCGGCCCAGGCCGCCAAGGCCGCGCTCGACTCGCTCACGCAAGAGGACGCGTCGGGCGAGGCACGAGAATCGGCACGATCCCAGGCGGATCGCGCGCAACGCGAGGTCGCGAAAAATCTGACCGAACTCGCGGCGTTGCTCGAGTCCGGGCAGGACTCATGGGCCATCCGGCGCACGCTCGAGCGCTTGCTCAACGATCAGCGCCAACTGCAGTCGCAGACTCGGGCCGCTGCCGCCGAGACCCAGGGCAAGCCCATGGAGAATCTCACCGAGGCGCAGAGAGCGGATCTCGAACGGCTCGGGCAGCGCCAGGAGGAACTCGCACGCACGGCGTCGGCCGCGATCGACACGATCGAGCAGCGCGCCCAGCACATGCAGCAGGCCGACCCGGGGCAGGCGAACGCGATGCGTCAGGCCGCCCAGCGCGCCCGCGAGGCCCAACTCGCCGAGCGTCAGCAGGACGCCGCCGAGCAGATCCGCCAGAACCAGACGGGGCGCGCTGATCAGCAGCAGGACAAGGCGGCCGACGCGCTCCAGCAGATGCTCAACCAACTGCAGCAGGTCGAGCGAGAGCGTGACGCGGCCCTGCGTCGCCAGGTCGCGGAACTGCTGGAGTTGATCCGCGGGCTGATTGACTCACAACACCGTGAACTCAAGCGGCTCGTCGATGCCCGCGAGGGTGATCTCACGGGGCTTGACGCGGGGATGGTCGCGCTCGACAAGGCGACGCTGGGCGTGATCGATCGCGCCGAGGGCGATGAACTCGGTCAGGTCCGTGCGCATCTGAATGCCGCGGAATCGGCCCAGGCGCAGGCCGTGGGACGGTTGCGCGCCTCGCCCCCGACGGCATCGCTCGCCGAGGAGCGTGAGAGGGAGAGTCTCGCGCGGCTCCTCGACGCCGAGGCCGCGGCCAAGAAGGTGGAGGACGACGCCAGCGAGCGCGAGCAGGATCGCCAGCGGATGGAACTCGCGAAGAAGTACGCGGAGATCCTCGAACTCCAGGTGGCGCTGAGTGCCGAGACCGACGCGTTCAACGGAAAGACACTCACGAGGCGGGATCGACTGAGCGTGCGGGCGCTCGGCGCGAGACAGGCCGAACTCCGCGAGCGGGTGAAGCAGATGGAGTCCGAGGCCGAGGGGTTGACCGATGCCGTGGTCTTCGCGTTCGCGCACCGTCGGATCGATGGGGCGATGCAGCGCGCCTCGGCGGCGATGGGGGATGGGGTGGTCGCTCCCGCGGTCCGTCGCGATCAGACGCTGACCGAGAGCACACTCGCGTCGCTGCTCCGCGCACTGGCTGAGGCAAAGAAGAAGCGTGACGAGTTCGAGGAAGATTCTGGTGGTGGCGGCGGCGGCGGTGGAGGTGGATCGGGTGGGCCACCACCACTCGTGCCACCGGTTGCCCAGTTGAGGCTGCTCCGCGATCTCCAGGCCGAGGCGGCGACCCTGACTCGTGACGCGGCCGACAAAGACTCCACCGACGACGCCCGGGCCGCGTCGGAGCTGCAAGGCGAGATCACGAGCCTCGCGAAGAAACTGCTCGAGGAACTCTCGAACAGCGAAGGGACGCCACCCGAGCCTCCCGAGCAGCCTGCCCACACTCCTTCGCCCTCCGGAGGTGCGTCATGAATCGATCGCCATCACGCTCGATGTCGTTCGCCGCATCGCTCATCGCGGCGGCCGGACTCGCGGCTGCGTCACTCTCGGCACGCCCGGGCGCAGAACCCCCCACGGTCAAGGATTCCGCCGTCGATTCGAAGAACCCATCGGCCAAAGACCAGTCGCCGAAGGCCGAATCGCCAACGAAAACCGATGCCGAGACGACGCTCGATGAGTTGCTCGGGCTGACGCCCACGACTCGCCCTCCGGGCGACTCGACTTCGCCCGCTCCGTCGCCCGAAGATCCCAACGGGACGGCACGGCGTGATCGCGACCTCGATCATGCCCTCGAAGGAACAACCAAGTCCGATCCGTTCGAGTCGGCGATCGACCTGATGGAGTTCGCGACCGATCGACTTCGCACGGCGTCGGACACGGGAATCCAGACGCAGCGTGCGCAGGCCGATGTGCTCGTGAAACTCGACAAACTCATCGAAGAGGCCAAGCAACGCCAGCAGAAGCAGAACAAGAACAACAAGCAGGAACGACAGGAACCCGATCAGCAGCAGCAACAGCAGCAGCAGAACCAGCAACAGCAACAGTCACAACCCACGAATCAGGCCGGGGCGCCCAACATCGCAAGACAGGACGCCCCGGGCGCCGAGGTGCGTGCCGGTGGTGAGGCGTTGTGGGGAAACCTGCCCGCGCACATGCGAGACGCGCTCCGCCAGGGCCTTGCCGATCGTTTCAGCGCGGCGTACCGAGCCAAGACCGAGGCCTATTACAAGCGCCTTGCCGAGGACGCCACCCGCGCGGGACGGGGCGAGACCACCAATCCATGACGCCGACACTCGCCACAGCCCTGCTCGGCGTGCTCGTCGCCGGCTACGCGGGACAGCCCGTTCCCGACGCGCCCTCGACTGGCGTCCCGTCGCCCCGTCACGATTCCGCGGTCAATGCGCCGAGCGAGAACGAGATCACACCAGACCTCGAGACCGCGTGGCGCACGGGCCTCGCCGCATTGGCGCGTGAGCAGCGCGACGACGGGTCCTTCGGCGACGGCGCCTTCGGGAGCAACGTCGCGATCACGGCCCTCTCCTGCCTCGCGTTCATGGGCGACGGGCACGTCCCCGGACGCGGGATCTACGGCGAGAACGTTGCGAAGGGTCTGGAGTTCATCCTCTCTAACTCGCAGGAGAATGGGCTGGTCGCGACGCCCTCGGCCAATGTCCCGATGTACGGGCACGGGTTCGCGACGGTGTTTCTGGGCGAGATCTACGGCATGACGCGGGGCGGGCCCGACGCCGCGCTCTCGCAGCGCGTGCACACGGCGCTCGTCAAGGCCGTCCGGCTCCTGGAGACGACGCAGAACCCCGAGGGCGGCTGGCGGTACAACCCAGTCCCGTTCGAGGCCGACGTGAGCGTGACGATCTGCGCGGTGATGGGTCTGCGTGCCGCCCGCAACGCGGGGCTGGAAGTCTCCAAGGACGTGATCGACAAGGCCGTGGACTATGTCCGCTCGTGCCAGAATGACGACGGTGGATTCCGATACACGAAGCAGATCGGCGCGTCGGCGTGGCCACGCTCGGCGGCGGGCGTCGCCACGCTCTACTACGCGGGGATCTACGAGGACCGCGCCATCGAGTCGGGTCTCGACTACCTCGAGACCAACTCCGCCAACGCCTCGATGTCCATGGGACAGATGCATTACTTCTATGGTCAGTACTACGGCGTGCAGGCGATGTTCCTTGCCGGGGGAAAGCACTGGAGCACCTGGTGGCCCAGGGTCCGAGAAGAACTCCTGAGAAAACAGGGAACAGATGGGCTTTGGGACGATCCTTCCGTCGGAAAACCCTACGGAACCGCCATGGCCCTCATTATCCTGCAAATGCCCAAGCGATATCTGCCGATTTTCCAGAAGTGACACCCAAACTCTTCAATCTGCTCGTCTTGGTCACCCTGCTCGCCGCGGCTCCGGCCAGCGCGCAGGTGGTTCTCGATGCTCAACTCCACGAGCACCGCGTGCGTGATCTTCGGCTCGAGGGGGGCGTGCTCCACTTCGTCGAGCACACCAACACGCCACAAACCCTGCCGCTGTCGGGCGTGCTCGCCATACTCCCCGATCAGGCCCCGACCGCGACCCAACCCGACGAATCCGAGTGGATCCAGGTCGGACGAGATCGCATCGCCCCGTCGGGTTGGATCGAACTCACCGACGGGCAGCATCTCCCGGGTCGACTCGAGGCCGCGAACGCCAAGCCCGAGACCATCTCCTGGCGGCATCCTTCGTTGGGCGTCTCGTCCTGGCCGCTCGAAACGGTGAGCATCGTCTCGATGCAGTCCGATGTTCTCGCGAACGACGTCCCCTCACCCTCCGCCGGCGATGTCGTCCTGCTCACCAACGGCGATCGACTCGAAGGGTTCGTCGCGTCCATCGGCGAGATGCTCACGATGGATGTCGGTGGGCAACCCCTCGAGATCCCGACGACCCGGGTCCGCGTGTTGCGCCTCGCAAATCCCACCACGCCGGCCAAGGGCACACGACTGCGCCTCGATGACGGCACGATCGTCGCCTGCACGATCATCGCCATCGACGCCAGCACCCTCTCGATCACCACCGCCGAAAGAGCCGAACCGAAGGAGATCTCGCTCCGAGAGGTTGTCAGCGTGAATCTCGCGAGCGAGAGACTCGTGCCGCTCGCTCGCCTGAGCGGTTCGATGTCCGGCCCGGATTCGCGATTCTGGATCCCTCCGATGCGCGTCGTGCGTGACCTTGCCGCACCACTCGGAGCGGTGGACATCCACATCTCCGGGCCGGGAACCGCGTCATGGCTGATCCCGGGCGCAACGACGCGGGCCTCCATGGCCATCGAACTCGCGCCCACAAGCCGCGAGTATGGCGACATGACCGTCCGTGTGCTGATCGATTCACGCGAGATCGCGACCCACCACCTCACGCCCGAGTCGCCCAGGTCCGTGGTCCAGGCCGACCTGGGTGAGGCCGGCGATGCCAAGGATCGCACCCTCTCGATCACGATTGAGCCCGGCAGGGCGGGGCCCATCCAGAACGAAATCCTCGTCCGGCGGGCGCTGCTTCTCGAATAGCACGCGGACTTCTCACCGCATCTTGATGGTCGTGAGCGCTGCTGCCACGAGCAGGATCGAGATGATCCACGCCCGCGCCACGACCTGCTGCTCGGTCCATCCGCCCAGGTGCAGGTGATGGTGATACGGCGCGACGCGGAAGATGCGCTTGCCGCCGGTGGCCTTGAAGTACCCCACTTGCAGCGCGACCGAACCGATCTCGGCGAGAAACACGCCGCTCATCAGGAGCACAACGAGCTCCTGGCGGATCGCAACGGCGAAGTATCCAATCAAACCGCCAAGGCTGAGCGCGCCGACGTCACCCATAAAAACCTGGGCCGGCGAGCAGTTCCACCACAAAAACCCAAGGCATGCCCCGATCATCGCCCCCGCGAGCACGGGCAACTCCTCGGCGTTCTGCACGAAGGGCACGAGCAGCTCCTGCGCACGCGACTGGTTCGCACCGATGAAACAGACCACAAGCACTCCCACCGTCGTGATCGCGCACGTGCCGGTCGCCAGCCCGTCCATCCCGTCGGTGATATTCACGGCATTGCTCATCCCCGCAACCATCATCGTGGCGAGCATGATGAAGACGGGTGCCGAGAGATAGATCAGCCCCGGCGACGGGCTCCCCTTCACATAGGTCTTCTGGAATGGGAGCGTCAGGACATGGCGAAGATCCTCGGCTCCACTGCCTTGCCGGTAGAGAAAATACCCAGCTATCAGGCCGATGCCGAGCTGGAAAACGAGTTTTTCCCAGGCATAGAGCCCCTGGCGGCTGGCGCTCCCGCGTGATTTGGCGGTCAGTTTGAGGTAGTCGTCCACGCCACCGACCGCCGCGAGCCACAGCATCACGGTCAAGCCGAGATAGATGTACGAAGATCGGAGGTCGGCGAGGAGGAGCACGCTGACGAGGATCGCGCCGACGATGAGAACGCCACCCATCGTCGGGGTGTTGGCCTTGCTGTTGGCGTGGGTCTTCAGGGCGTCGGCGTCACTCAGGCCTGAATCTCCGATCTTCATACGGACGAGTTGGCGGATCACGCGCTTTCCCAGAAGGAGCACGATCGCGAAACTCAGAAGACTGGCCGCGAGTGCGCGGAAATCGCGCTGCTCCAGCACCTGGAGGTATCGATAGACTCCAAGGTCGGTCTCGAGTTTGTACAGAGCCTCGTGGAGTAGGTAGATCATCGCTCGCGTTGTGGATCTATCGGGCGAAGGCCGCCGCGGGCGAGAGTCGGCGGATGATCCGCTCGAGCGCGTTTCGGCGTGAGCCCTTCAGCAGCACGAAGTCGCCGGGCTCGAGCATCTCGGCGACCATTGTCACGGTCTGGTCGTCGGCATGGTCGTGCCTCGTGACCGACGCCGGCGCCATGGTGGCGATCGCCTCCTCGGCGGCGTGCCGCGAGAGATCACCGATGAAGATTGCCCGGTCGACCCCCGGCGTCGTGGCGATGGCGCGCCCGATCTCCCTGTGCAACGCGGGAGCCTCGGAGCCAAGTTCCAGCATGTCGGCGAAGACGACCACGCCGCGCGATCCGGCGGGTTTCACGCTCGAAAAGACGCGAAGGGCCTCGAGCACGGAGTCCGGATTCGCGTTGTAGGCGTCGTTCAGAACTCGAATCCCGCCCGCCTCGACCGCCTCGAGACGCATGGGGGCCCCCGTCGCCGACGCGAGGCCCTTGATGCTGGTGGACCAATCGAGCCCCATCTCGCGCGACACCGCCAGGGCGAGCGCCGCGTTGAGGGCGTTGTGGGCCCCGAGCAGTCTCGTGGTGCACTCGCGTCCGCCGAGCGAGAACGTCGAGCCGTTGAAGGACGTGCTCCGGAGCGTGAACTCGAGTTCCGAGTCGCCTCTGCCTCCGACACGACGCCGAGCACACGAGGGAGCACGCACCGTGACCGCACGATCCAGGATCTCGTTATCAGCGTTCACGATCACGCATCCGCCGGGCGCGATCGCATCGAGGATCGACAACTCCTCCTTGATCACCCCCTCGAGCGTCGAGAACCCCTCGAGGTGCTCACGCCCGATCGAAGTCAGCACGGCCACGTCGGGGCGGATCACCCTCGCGAGCGGGAGCAACTCGCCGGGTGCATTGGTCCCGACCTCGCACAGGAGGTACCGATCCTCAGGGGTGGCTCGCAGGATCGTGAGGGGGACGCCGATGTCGTTGTTGAAACTCTTGGCCGACGCCGTGCCCTTGATCGAGGCCGAGAGCACCGCGTCGATGAGGCGCGTCGTGGTGGTCTTGCCGTTCGAGCCGGCGACGGCGATCACCCTGGCGTTCAATCGGCTCCGGTGCGCGGAGGCCAGGTCGCCGAGTGCCTTGCGCGTGTCGGCGACACGAAGCAGTGCGAGCCCAGCGGGCACGTCTCTGGGCACGCGATGCACCATCGCGGCCGTCGCCCCCGCGCGGGCGGCATCCTTCAGAAACTCGTGGCCATCGAACTGATCGCCACGGATCGCAACGAAGACCTGCCCGAGAAGGATCGCCCTCGTGTCGGTCGAAACTCCTGAGAACTCGCGCGAGGGACCTACGGGCGACAGCCATTGGCCCGCGGTCGATTGCGACAGGAACTCGCCCGTCCAACTGGTCACACGGCTCCTCGCGTTCTTGTGCCGGCCGCGCGTGGGCGTCGTGCCTTGGCCTTTCCCGGGCGACGTTCATCGAGGATCGCCCGCGCGACCTCGCGGTCATCGAAACGCACGCTCAGGAGCCCGCCGTGCCCGTCGCTGACGATCTGCTCGGTCTCGTGCCCCTTCCCGGCAATCACGACAACATCGCCGGGCGTGGCATGCTCGATGGCGTGGCGGATCGCCCGTTCGCGATCGATCTGCACGATGACGCGGTCGCGATCTCGCGCCTCGATGCCCACCAGGATCTCGTCCACGATGGCCGAAGGCTTCTCCGATCTCGGGTTGTCGCTGGTGACGACCACGCGATCGGCGATGCTCGCGGCAACCTTCCCCATGCGTGGACGCTTGGTCCTGTCCTTGTCGCCACCGCAGCCGAAGACCACCCAGAGGAGCGGGCTGGATGAGGACGCGGTAGAACCCGCGCCGGTGACCACGGGGCTCGCGCGATGCCTCGGCGCGGGCATCGCTCCCGCCACGGCCTCCAGCACGTTTCTCAAACTGTCATCGCTGTGCGCGAAGTCCACATACACCGAGACCGGTTCGTCCTCGCGCGACACACGCTCCAGCCGCCCAGGCGGGGCGCTCACGTGGGCCAGGCCCTCCGCCAGTCTCCGGTCGTCCAGACCCATCGCGTGGACCGTGACGCACGCTTGCAGCACGTTCATCGCGTTGTACACGCCGATGAGAGGCACCCGCGACGTCATCACGCCCCACGGACCTTGGAGTTCCAGCACCATGCCGCGGATATCCCCTTCGATGATCCGGACCGAAGCATCCGCCCCCGTAGCCGAGCACGCCGTGCAGCGCACGATGCGGGCCTTGCATCCGCGCACCATCCGCTCCGCGTGCGCGTCGTCCATGTTGACGACGCCCGTCGCGTCCGTGTCGAGCATCTCGAAGAGCCGGGCCTTGGCGCTCGCGTATGCCTCCATCGACTCGTGATAATCCAGATGATCGCCCGTGAGGTTCGTGAAGACCCCCACGCTCACGCGAAGTCCATCCACACGCCCCTGGTCCAGCGCGTGGCTGGAGGCCTCGAGGGCCGCCGCCGCGCACCCCGCCTCTCGCATCACCGCGAGCGAGCGCGACAACTCGATCGCCGGCGGCGTGGTCATCGACGCCCGCGCCACCCCCGCCCCATCATCCACCATCACCGTCCCGATCAGCCCGCACCGCTCGCTCGCGGCATTCAGAATGTTCCAGATCAGGAACGACGTCGTCGTCTTCCCGTTGGTCCCGGTGACGAGCGCCAACTTCATCGCCGACGACGGGTCGCCATAGAACCGCTCCGCAAGACGGGCCGTCGCGCGATCGACATCCTCCGTGGTGAGCACCGGGACGCCGGGCGCCGGTGTCACCGGGGCGTCCGCGAGAATCGCCACCGCCCCAGAGCGCAGGGCTTCGGCCGTGAACTTCTTGCCATCTTGATTCAGACCCTTACGGGCTACAAACAACGACCCCGGCACAACGGTCCGGCTGTCCTCGGTGATGTCACAAACACGGATCGAGACCCAGTCGCGGACTCGTGGCGGGACCGACGAACACTGAATCGGTAATCCCTCGATCAGCGCCCCAAGTCTCATCCGTCGCCCCTTCGCCTGCGCCACGAGTCCCGCGGCCGCCACGCGCCGCACCCGCGATCATATCGACCACCCGCCCGCGCCCGGCCCATGTTTCACGCCTCCTGGAAGGATCAGCATCGCGTCACCAAAGGAGTAGAACCGGTACTCGGCGTGGACGGCGTCGGCGTAGAGGGACCGAAGTTCCGTGGTGCCACCGGGAAGCAGCGCCGCCACCATCGCCATCAGGGTTGACTTAGGGAGGTGGAAGTTTGTCAGCAATCCATCAACCCACCGCCACCGATACCCGGGCGTGATGAGGATTCGCGTCTCGAACCACTCGTCCGGCTTCGGATCCTGCAACCCGGCGAAGGCCTCGAGCGTTCGGGCCGATGTCGTGCCCACGGCGATCACGCGACGCCCTTCACGCTTGGCTCGCGCGACGGCGTCGCCAGTCGACTTGGGCACCAGGCACCACTCGGCGTGGATCGGGTGGTCGTCAACATACTCGGTTTCCACGGGCTTGAATGTCCCCGGGCCCACGTGGAGCACCACGCCTGCGCGCTCGACGCCCTTGGACTCGATCGCCTGGAGCAACTCGGGGGTGAGGTGGAGTCCGGCCGTCGGCGCGGCGACGCTCGAATGGGTCGGGGCATCGGTGGTCGCGTCGGCGAAGGTTGTCTGATAGTCGGTCACGTCGCGCTCGATGTGCTCAGGCTCGCCCGCGTCGCGCCGGGCCCTTTGGATGTACGGCGGGATGGGCGTCTCTCCCACATGAGCAAGAATCTCCGAGGCGATCTTGCCCGGTGCCACGCCCTCGACCCGGACGACCCACGCGCCCGGTTCACTCTCGGCACGGCGTTCGACGTGGAGTATCACGCCGGTCGGGTCGCGATCGCTTCGAAGCAACTCGAACGCCATGCCCTCGCGCACGTGCTTGGCCCGCAGAAACACGACCCAACGAGGCGATTCGCCAAGTTCGCTCGCAAGGGCGTGGATGAAGAGTCCCTCGGCCGAACCGCCGGTGTCCACGCGTCTGGCCACCAGCCACGCCGGCAGAACGTGCGTCGTGTTGAGGACAAGCAGGTCCCCCGCTCGGAGGAAATCCGGCAGATCCCGCACGTGGCGATGCTCGGGTGGCTGTGCTGTTCTCGAGACGAGCATCCGCGCCGAATCCCGGGGCCGGGCCGGATGCCGGGCGATCAGGTGCGCGGGCAGGTCGTAATCGAGATCACTGGTTCGAAGCACGCCGTCCTCCGCACGCAACCGCGGGTGTTGCATCACGTCAACACACGGTAGAACCGGCCGGCTCGCATGGCCTGATGCCGGCATACACGAGCAGACGGGGTGACATTCTCGGACACTCGGCGTCGCACCACCTCAGGCATGCCACTCGCCATCCGTTCCTCGTGCGAGTGGAAGGCCTCCATTGCGATTGGCATGGCGTGCTCGGCATCGAGCGATCGTCGCGGCATGGTCTTGGCGTCCGAGAACTCTCACGCGGCGAGGATCGTCTGCATCGGCACGTCGCCCCATGCCCGCGTGTGGAATCCACCACGAAGGCCGACCCAGCGGCGTCCGCGGCGCCGCCCGCTCGTCACACAGGATTGGTGCCCGCCGGCTGGGCGAGGCTGGGCGAGGTGCTCCCCGTGGCGACCGAGCCCCCACCGGCAAGCCGCGATCGCGTGGTGACGTCCTACGCGATGCTCACGGGCGTCCCCGTGGGGCGAGTGATCGATATCACGGGGTGATCGGCCTCGTCACCGCCGAAGACTTCACGCAGCGCCTGCGCTCGAAACTCGAAGATTCGGCGGACATCACGATCCACGAACATGGGATGCAAAATGACGCCGAACGGGGATCGAAAGTCCACGCGATCGAGGCATCGCGTGCCGCCGTGATCCTCGTGGAACTGGTGCTCGTGCCTCCAGAGTGAGTATGGCCCCTTGATCTGCTCATCCACGAACCGATGCGGCGGCTCAAAGACCGAGATCCGGGTCCGCCAATGGACGCCCACGCCCCGGATCCGAATGCGATAGTCAAGAATCACGCCCTCGTGCACCGGCGTTCCTGGCGGCGTAAGGATCTTGAAGTTCACCCAGTCGGGCGTGATCCGCTCCAGATTCGTGATGTCCGTGAAGAAGGGCCAGAGTTCATCGGGTGTCACGGGGAGCCACTGGGAGACCTCAAGAACTCTCATGCCGGACTGTTCGCCCCGGTTTCGACCCTAGATGCTGCGAATGATCCGTATATGTCTCTGTCGATGAGGACGAATGGACGAGGTTTGGCCGTTTCCATCATGTCCCTGGGACTCGGTTGTGCCCCGGTCTCATCCGACCCCCCGGCACCCGACTCATCGGGTGCGGCGCCCGGCCTCACGGTCCATTTGAGTCCTCTCTCGACCGGGTGCGCCAATCGGCGTGGCGGTGCCTTCCCCCTCGCCTGCCGTCTAACCGACACGCGTCCAGCGGCCCTCCGTGTGCCCCCCGATCTGGATCATCTCCGCTTCACGCAGGTGTATCTGGGTGACGCTCCGCTCGAGCACCCGACGCACATCGCCTGGCGGGACGCCGACGCGGAGCACCCGCCCATGATCTGGGTGGATTCGAACGCCAACGCCGATCTCACGGATGATCCGCCGATCGTACTGTCTCGCGAGGAGTACCCGGGCCAGTCCGGGGAAACGCTGATCAAGTTCACCGGTGCCGCGCCGGTCACGATTCCCTACACCAATGGGGTTCGATCGCCGGGGAGCATGATCTTCACGCGGTGGGACGATCGCGACGTCGCCCGCGCGCCGTTCAAGGGCTCGCTGTATGCCATCGGCGACTTCGGGATGGAGGGCGCCATCCGGTTCGCGCCCGACGGGCCCGAGATCGCGGCACTCCTCTTCGACGAGACCGGGCGGGGCGACTATCGCGGCGACATGAACAGCACCGACTCGAGCGTCCGTCTGCTCCTCGACCTCAACGCCGACGGCACGTTCAGCAAGCGGGGCGAGATCTTCGATCCGCACAAACCCTTCAACGTGGGCGGCGTGGTGTATCAGGCCCAGGACATGGTCGCCGATGGCTCCACGTTCGTGCTCATGCACTCCGACGCCTGGGTGCGGGAGATCGCCCTCCCTCCCGACGTACGCTCCGGCGCCAAGGCAAGGCCGTTCACTCTCGACATGGCCGATGGCTCGACGCGGCGATTCCCCGAGGATTTCGCCGACCATCTGGTCCTCGTCCATGTCTATCGGGTGTCGTACAGACCAAGCATGGAACTGGTCGAGGGCGTCAGCCATGTTCGAGCGGCACTTAGAGAGTCCACGCCAGATGGAGCGCCCCGGCGGACGATCGAGTACATCGGCGTGAGCGCCGACGCCCTCGCGGTGCCCGTGGTGGAAGGACTCGTCGGGCCGCCGGCGCACGACGCGTGGTGCGAGGCGACACGGAGCGCCATGGCCGACGAATGGAAGCGTGCCGGGCTCGATTGGCCCCAGGCGCTCGACCCGATGCGGGCCTCGGAGTTTGTCGAGACGTACCACGTCGGGTCGAGCAATCCGCTCATCTATCTTTTCGACGCCAAGTCGTGCACGATCGTCAACTCGGGGCGGGCGCTGCAGGCAGACTCGATCGAGACGACCCTTCGGCAAGCACTCGAGACTCGGTGAAGGCCTCTCGATAGATCGCGACGTGCGCCTCGGCATGGGAGACCCACGAGAACTCGCGACGCAGCCGAGCCACTCGATCGGCGATCGCCCGCTCCGACGCCGGGAGCGCCGTGAGCGCCCGCATCGCGTGCGCGATCGAGATCGGATCGCCGGGCGTGACGACACGAGCCAGGGGATCGCCCCCCGCGACCGCGGCGATCGCGCCGGTGCGTGTTCCCACAAGCCTGGGGACAACGCTCGCGGCCTCGATGAACGAGAGGCAGAATCCCTCCTCGTGCGAGGCCTGCACGTACACGTCCGCGTTCGCGAGGGCTGAGGTGCGCTCGTGCTCGGGCGCGTCGACGATGATGGTCACGAGGTCGTCAAGACCGAGTCTTGTGCACAGCCCACGGAGCCACGCGTGGTACTTGGGCTGGCGATTCTCACCCAGGATCGTGAGCCTGGCATTGGGCAGGTGCTCACGCGCGACGGCCATGGCGCGAAGGGTGTCGTGGTGGCCCTTGTGGTGGACCATGCCTCCGACGCTGACGATGGAGAGTGTGGCGTCGTCGTTCACTCCAACACGAGACGAGGCGACCGGCAATGGCTCCCAGCCCAACGGAATGTTTCGAAGTTTCGTCCCCGCACAACCCGCACGCAGGGCACTCTCCAGAATCGCCTGGCTGTGCGTGATCGCATGGGTGAAAAGCCCGGAACTCAGCAGACGGCTCCACAAAGTATGACGGGGCCAGCGGATCGCATTCCGAAGCGTGCGATACGCCGCGTTCATCCCGAAGAACGCCGGAGCCGTCTGCTCGAACGGCGGCACACAGTGGATCGTGAGGATCACGGGCACGGACGCGTGCGTTGTGACGTGGGTCAGGAGTCGGGCCCCGCCTCCGATGACGTGGATGACTTCGGGCGCGTAGGCCTCGATCGCCTTCGACAGATCATGCTCCGACGCCGCATCCCACGGGTACGCGAGGGGGAAGTGATCGAGGTCCACGAGCGCCGGCTCATACACGCCCGGCGCACGATCCGACGCCAGGGCCACACCGACTCCGCTCGACCGCAAGGACATCAGCAGACGGTCCGTCTCGCGCTGGATCCCCCCACGCCCGAAATGGGTCATTCCCGTGACCACGAGCACGCGCGGCATGCCCGGCAAGGTTCGACGTGGGATGATTGGATCCGGTGAGAAACGCATGGGAAAAGCAGGACGATCGGACGGAGACCCCAATCGCGGCAGGTACGACCGTGTTGGGCGCGCAACGACACCGCCTGGATGCATCGACCGACCAAACCTCGTACCGTGAACTGTCATGCCCCCATCGCGGCCCGGAACACCGATCGGGCCACACTCCCTGTAAAGACATCCCACTCCCAATGACCCGAACCCGGCCGGGCGGCTTCGATTCGATCCCTCCCACTCTCATTCAACCCGGCAAGGTCCGAGATTTCTTTGACCCTACACTTCTCCCATGACTCTGCACGCACTATTCGGACAGCGGTTCGTTTCGGTTGCCGCCATCGCCGTGGGCCTGGTGTTCCTCGCCTGCGGACTCGGCGGGTGCCACACATCCGAGTGGAAGGCCTCGTACGCCATTGCCACGGCGGCACCGGCACTTTCCGCGGGCGATTCGGTGGACGTTCGCCAGATCACCTGGACACGCATGCAGTCCACCAAGCAAGAGATGGCCGACATGGCCAACGCAACGAACACCCACCCCGACGAGTGGGACGATGCGCGGCGCCTCGAAGCCAAGACAAAGCTCCTCCAGGGCCTGCAGGTATCCGAGGCGCCCACAAGTGTGACGGTCCTGGGTGAGTCGCGGTTCATCACGACCGACGCGGCACGGCCGGATACCGAGCAGGGCCGGGGGCGCATCGTGACGTTTGCCCGCGAGGTCGGCGCGAATCTCGTCGTGTGGAGCGCCTGCTCTCGCGGGATGGCCGACCGCATCCAGCCGACACCGGTCACGTCGTACACGACGGGGACCGATCGCTTCCCCGACGCGACCGATGGGCGCCGGAGGTACTCGACCTACACCGAGACGACGACGACCTGGGTGCCGGTCCGCGTCACCGAGGAACAGTTCGAGTACATCGCGTTCTTCATCCGCCGGTAATCTGTCCACGCCGCCCGAAACGGACCCGAAGATGAGTCGTGAGGACCAACGCGAGAATCGACCCTCGGGCGAGCATGAACCGCGCGAGGGGCATGCCGCACGGGTTCTCGGCCGAAGCCCCTCGTGGGCCCGATGGTTGTTGATCGGCGCGATCGTGCTCATGGTCGTCGGCGTCACCTGGCCGATGCTCAGCAGCGGCGGCGAGGCCTCAACCTCCGGGAGCGGCGGCACGATCCCCGGCGGGGCCTCGCTCATCGACGGCGGCACGCCCACCGAGACCCGCGGAGCCTCGGAAACCAGATCCATCGTCAGCAGCGGCACGTTCCGACTCGGTTTCAGTTTCGCCGCGGCGTATGCCGTCGGGTACGCGCTCCGGGCTTTCTTCAAGTTCAGCCTCGCGTCCCTGGGCTTCTTCGCCCTGGCGCTCTTCGGGCTGCAACGGATCGGGTTCATCACGATCCACTGGGACCACTTCGGCAATGAGCACGTCGATTCGTTCACGACGTGGCTCTCGTCGCAGTTCGAGTCGGTGAAGTCCTTTGTGACCGGCGCCCTTCCCTCTGGGGCCGCGGCGTCGGCGGGGATATTCGCCGGGTGGCGTCGGCGCGATTAGACCTCCATCTCGTGCCGGGCGTACCCTCACGTCCGGTCAAGCCCTGAATCAGATCCGCCGTCCACCGCCGCGTTACGCGTGCGGAAGGAGTCTCCATGTTCGATCGCCTGACCGACACGTTCCAGGGCCTCTACAAGAAACTCGCGGGCCAGTCCGAACTCTCCGAGAAGAACGTCAGGGACGCGATCGCCGAGGTCCGCGGCGCGCTCCTCGAGGCCGACGTCCACGTTGATGTCGTCAACTCGTTCTGCGATCGTGTCGTCAAGGAGTCCCTCGGGCATGAGGTCACCAAGGGTCTGAACCCGGCGCAAGAGATCGTCGGCGTCGTTCACCGCGAACTCGTCCGATTGCTCGGCGGCTCCGCAGATGAGGCCGAGGCCGGGCCGACGGCCACGCCCCCACCGCCGATCATGCGGATCAGCCCCGGCCCGACCGTGATCATGATGTGTGGGCTTCAAGGCTCGGGAAAGACGACGACGTGCGGAAAACTCGCGGCGTACCTCAAGAAACGCGGTCGGAGCGTGATGCTCGCCGCCGCTGATCTCCAGCGTCCCGCCGCTGTGGAGCAGTTGGAGACGGTGTCGAAGCAGGTGCAGGCCGAGATGCCCGGCGGGGCGCAGGTGAGTTTCTACGCCGAGCCCGAGAAGGTCGCGGAGTATGGCAAGGCCGTCGGCGTCGCGGTGGAGGTGTGCAAGCGCGCCCTCGCCGCCGCTCGCGAGAAGGGGATCGACACGCTGATCCTCGACACCGCCGGGCGGTTGCACGTCAACGACGCGCTCATGGGCGAACTGGCCCAGGTCAATCGGGCCGTCTCTCCGCACCACATCTTCCTCGTCGTGGACTCGATGACGGGGCAGGACGCGCTCGCCTCGGCGAAGGCCTTCCATAGCCGCCTCGAGGTGGACGGCCTAATCCTCACAAAGTTCGATTCCGATACCCGTGGCGGTGCGGCCCTCTCGGCACGCTCGGTCACGGGCGCCACCATCAAGTTCGTGGGTGTGGGCGAGAAACTCGACGCGCTCGAAGAGTTCCATGCCGTGAGGGCCGCGGGGCGGATCCTCGGCATGGGCGACGTCGTCTCGCTCGTCGAGAAGGCCCAGCAGGAAGTCTCGGAGGACGAGGCCCGGGAACTCAACAAGAAACTTGCCAAGGGGCAGATGGGTTTCGATGATTTCCTCAAGCAACTCAAGGCGCTCCGGCGGATGGGCCCCATGCGCCAGATCCTCGGGATGCTCCCGGGCGTCGGATCGGCCCTCAAGGACTTCAACCTCGACGAGAAGCACCTCGACCGTGTCGAGGCGATGATCTCGTCGATGACGCAGAAGGAAAAGAACGACGCCGAACTCATCGACATGTCGCGTCGCAAGCGAATCGCCCGCGGCAGCGGCGTCAGCGTCGACGAGGTCACACAACTTGTCAAGCAGTTCTCCGCCGTCAACAAGATGAGCAAGCAGATGGCGTCGATGTCGGCGATGGACAAGATCCGCGCGGTCAAAGAGATGGGCGGCACGGGGGGCATCGGGTCGATGTTCCCGGGGATGTCCATGCCGGGAATGCCGAAACTCAAGGGAACGTCCGCGGGCGGCGGGGGTGGAAAATCGCGCTTCAAGAAGCGCAAGTGAACACCGCTCGGCCCGCGAGAGTTGCGGCTATCGCTCGGAGATCGGGAGCACGTCCGGCGCCTTCCCCTGGCTCCACGCGCGGAACCTCGGCCAGAAGACCTCGATGATCAGGATCTTGATGCACGCCGCCAGAGGGATCGCGATCAACAGCCCGTACACACCCATGAGCGACCCGCCCGCGATCGACGCGAACAGGATCGTCGGCGTGTCCATGTTCGTCGTCTTCCCCTGGATCCGCGGCGTCAGCACGTAGTCATCGAGCGCCTGCGCAATCGCGAAAACCACGATCGGCGAGCCGACGATCCACCACCACTCGTTGCGCCAACTCCCCGCGGCACCCGGTGGCTCGAGGGCCATGAGCAGGATCGCGAGCGGCACACCGACCGCCCCGGCGAGATACGGCACAAGGACGCTCAGGCCCACGGCCGTCCCCACAACGAGCGGCACCGGCACGCCGATCAGCCAGAAGCCGAATGAGTACCACACAACCATCAGCGCGGCAATCGTGATGCGACCGCGCACGAACCCGGCAATAACACGGTCCATCTTCTGCGTGAGTTCGATCACGCGGCCCTTCTTCCGCTGGGGGATCAGCCCCTGCCAGAAGGCGATCACGCGCCCGAATCCGGTGCAGAAGAAGTAGAAGAAGAACGCCGTCAGAAATGCCGTGAACCCGATCTTCCAGATCGAACCGACTAGCCCGCTCACCAGTCCCACGGCCCCGGCGCCGCTCTTAAGCGCCTTCTGCCCGATGTCGGCCATGTTGTTGCGCACCCACACGATCGATGAACGCAGAAACGCGTAGACGTCCGAGGGCTCGCCCGAAGGGCTCACAACACCGACGGGAATCGGGTGCGTGGACTTGATGGCACTCGTTCCCGGCGCGACGCTCGATGTGCCGGTCTTGGTGACGCCAAGTCCCGCTTCGGTTGGAACGCTCTCGCTGGCGTCACTCGGTTTCGCCACGGCGTCGTCCGTGGTCTTCGTGGGCGTGCCCTCCATCGCCTGGCGAATCGAATCGGAAAGCAGCGTGGGACGCTCTGTGCCCCTCGTGGACGTGTTGGATGATTCGGACTTGAGGTCCTGGGGTGTCGAGATCTTGAGTTCCTCGGCCTGTCGCTCCTGCTGCTGACGCCGGCGTTCCTCCTGCTCGACCACGTAATCGCGGATCTTCAGCCATGTCTTCCCGTTGCTCCTCACTCGTTCGCGGGCCTCGGCGTCATTCGGGCGATCGAGCGAGATGATCAACTCGTCCACGTCCCCCACCATCCGCTGCACGTATCGAACGCCCTGCACCGCCGCGAACCCCGTCCCGATGACAACAGGCGTGATCACGAAGGCGGCAAAGGCGATGATGATCCCCAACGCCGCCCCGTTCCTGCTGATGTGCTTCGAACGGGTCATCCACCCGACGAGCGGCTCGAAGAGATACGCGAGAGCGAGCGCCAAAAGCATCGGCACCGTCACCACACTCAACTTGTACCCCAGCCAGAAGATCGAGAGCACCGTCGCCACCACCAGCCCATCGCGCACCGGCTGGATCTGCCAGATGTGTAGACGCTCCCAAGTCGAGGCCTTCTTCGACGGCTCTCGTTCGTGCATGTGGCTCCTCGATTGCTGATAGAAGAGTCGGGCTGAAGGTGGAGCGGAATCGGCAGACCATTCGGTCAAACCAGAGTGACCCCGATCAGTTCGACTTCAACTCGGTGAACGCCTCATCGAAATCGAAGACCTCGCGGAAGTCCTCGAGCGTGTCGTCGTCGGTCTTGCGCAAGAGCCCCGCGTCGATCATGGCGAAGACGATCCGCCCGAAGTCGTCGGTTCGCTGGATGTGCCAGCGCGCGAGCACGGTCCTGGCGAGCAGCCCATACTGCCGGATTGCGTAGTCGCGCAGGCCGATGCACAACTGCTGCCCGGAGACGTGGCGCGAGTCGTCGTCATCGGAGACGGGGGCCGATGCCGCCGTGTCACCGTGGACGATCTTCACGGTGTGCGAGAGCCCCTCGCGGACGAACTGGAAGGCCTCGGGGGGGAACGGCCCCGCGGTCCCCTGCATGGTCTTCCAGAGTTTCCATTCTGACCAACTGGAATCGCTCACCGCTCAACCTCCCCGTCCCACGAATCTTTCCGATGCTCGTGGCACACAACCAAACACACGCCAACCGAACACCGGCACGCATCCTAGGACCGTAGCCGGCCCATTCCGGCCACGCAAAGCTCGCGCCACGCACGCAGCGCCGCGGCATCGACCAGAGGTGCTGCAACTCTCCGATCGGTCATTCGGTGGGTTCTGGTTCCACTTTCAGTCTCACGCCCGATGCCGTCGGGCTGTCGTTGACGCGGGTCTCGCCCGCTCGCTCTTGGCGCGAACGCTGACGTGCGGGTGCGCGCGCACCAGCCAGCGGAGGCGTCGGGTCGCCCACGCCCCGGCGTTGTCCACGCCGATTCGTGTGCATCGGATCACCCGCCAATCCGCCGGGCGATCGCCGAACTCCAGCCAGAGGACATCGCTCGTGACAAGGTCCATCGAATCGAGGGCCCGATCGATCCGGAGCGCCTGGCACAACTTGCCGGGGCCGCTGCAGAGCGATCTTGGTGCCGTCACCCCGCGGTGCTCGGCCATGATCAAGGCCCCCTCGATCGGCTCGAGCGCCCGCACCAGCACCGCGGCCCCGCCACGTCCATCCTTTGGTTCGGCGCAGACGACGTTGAACATGTGGTGCATGCCATAAGTGAAGTAGACGTACGCGTGCCCGACGGGGCCCCACATGGTGGCGTTGCGCTCGGTCCGCCTTCCGCCGAACGTGTGGCAGGCGCGGTCGATGGGCCCGAGGTAGGCCTCGGTCTCGACGATCCGGCCCGCCAATCGCGTTCCCTTCCTCGTGGCGCGCACCAGCACCATCCCAATCAAACGCTCGGCGAGCGTCTGGGCATCGACGTCATAGAACTCGCGTGGTGGCCTGGGCATGGGCGAAGTGGGCGCAACTCATCGTGTCGCGAGGCAGAGCAACTCTGGTGTGGCCATCGATTCAAGAACGCGGCTCGCGGGTGACCTCGGCGTGCCCCGTGCATCGGGTTCGACCGCCACCAGCGCCAATCCATACGGCTCGCCACCTTCGCGCAGTTCCGCACGAGTCGGATCAAGCCCGATCGCTCTCGCCGGCAAGGTCGTGATCATCTCCAGAAGAAGGTCCGCGTCCGTCTCTTCTCGTCGGTAGAGCAGGCGGGCATCATCCAGCGGCGTCAATCGCCCGGCCCCATCCGGGTCCAGATTGATCGCCGAATCCGTCGCGAGGACCACCGGTACACCCATTCGGATCATCTCCGTGTAGCGATGCGGTCCGAGCCGATCTCGGGCACCAAAGTACTCGTGGGCGCGCGGGCAATACGCCACGGTTGTTTGTGTTCGAGCCAACCACACGAGATCGGCATCCGTCGAGTCGTTCACGTGGGCCGCGAGGAACGGTGCGCGTTCGAGGATCGGCATCAGGTGTTCAATGGGTGTCCGGCCATGCCCGAGCGATCCGAGAATCGAGTCGTCCCATGCACCGAGGCGTTCCAGGAGTTCACGCTGCGGGCCGGAGGCGTGGGCGATGAACTCGCGTTCCTCCAGAGTCTCGGCGAGATGGGTGGAGAGCGGCAGGTCGTGCGCGCGCGACAGCGTGATCGCGTGCTCGTACGCCCGGGGCGAGACGGTGTTGGTGGCGTGGGGCTGGAGGCCGAGACGGACGCGCACGCCACTCGAGCACGGTGCGGCCTCCACGATCGCGCGCGCGATGGCGGCCATCCCCGAGGCCTCGCCCTTGCCGATGGCGAAGAACTCGAGAAACGACGTGCCGAAGAGTGGCGAGTTGTCGAGTGTTCGGAATGGGACGAGGCTGGGTGTGCCCCGTGGGGCGCCGGCGATGTCGCCCACGCCGACCACGCCGCCGCGGATAGAGCGCTCGATGCCCATGGTGACGGAGCGGGCGATGGCATCGTCGTCGGTCGCGCGGTGCGCGCGCACGAGGTCAACGAAACCCACGAACCCGCGCTCGGCGTCATGGGGTTGCGCGCCGATGTGCGTGAGGTCCAGGTGGCTATGGGCGTTGATGAGCCCCGGGATGAGGATCGAGTCGGCAGCGTCGATCCGGCGGGCGGAGGCGAATCGGGAGGAGTTGGCGAGTTCGGCTGTGGGCGCGAGAGCGTGGATGCGGATGCGCGCGCGATGGACGTTGAAGGCCGAGGGCTCGGCATCGTGGAGTTCGAGGATGGCCGTCGAGGGGCCGGGCGGGAGCGAGTGGATACCGGCGAGATCGAGGCGGATCAGGCCCGCCTCGCCGGGGACTAGTTTCGCCAGCGTTACTGGATTGTCACGGTGCGTGGCGATGGTATAACTCCGTAAGACCTTGGCTCACAGACGGTTGTGCCGAATAGGAGCCTGACGAAGACGATGCGACGTGTCGCAAGTCGTGGCCCGCGAGCCACTTGTCTTGGCGCGGAGGATAGGATGGAGGCCCGGCGGTACGCCGAGGGACCAGGCTCGGAGTTGCGCCCGAGGGATCGCGCGACGCAGGTGGAAGTACACATTTCGGAGGCGTCATGAAGAAGCGAAACGGAGTGCGGGCGATCGTGGTCGTGGGCGGTCTTGTGGGCTTGGTCCTCGGGCTGACGGGATGTGTCAGCCAGAGCGAAGTGGATCGCCTGAGCGCGATGAATCGCTCGCTCCAGAACCAGAACGCCACGCTGCAGCGCGAGGTTACGGACCTGACGGCGGAGCGTGACCGTCTGAGCCAGGGGATCGGTCGCGGCGAGGGGACGATGTCGGACCTGCTCTCACAGAACAGTTCGCTCAAGTCGCAGTTGGATCGGGCGCTCGCGGACTATCGCGATCTCCAGCGGTCGATGAGCGACATCCAGTTCGGGCCTCTCGACGCGACGACGGCGGCGGCGCTCGAGGATCTGGCGGCGAAGTATCCGAACCTGATTACGTTCGATTCGAGCCGGGGCATGCTCCGCTTCGCGTCGGACCTGACGTTCTCGTCCGGTTCGGCGGAGGTGAAGTCGGACGCGAAGCCGGCGCTTCAGGCGCTCGCGCAGGTCCTGACGAATCCCGCGGCAAACGGGTACGAGGTGTGGATCGAGGGGCACACCGACTCGCAGCGAATCGCGAACCCCGCAACGCTCAAGCAGCACCCGACGAACCGGGCGCTCTCGGCGCATCGGGCGATCGCGGTGATCGACCAGTTGTCTCAGTATGGCGTCGGCCCGTCGAAGATGATGGCCGCGGGGTGGGGCGAGTATCGCCCGGCCGTGGCGAACAACTCCAACGGGAACACGCCGGCGAATCGTCGCGTGGAGATCTACCTCGCTCGGGCGAGAGCCACCGGGTCCGCGACCACGGGTGTGCAGGGGCAGCCCGAGACCGTGACCCAGCCGGACCACGGGATCGACGTGACCAAGTGATCGCCTCGGCACTCGAGGGATGATTCGACCAAGATTCACAGGGGCTCGCGCGTGGCGCGGGCCCCTCTTCGATTCCCCACGGGGCGTTGAGGTTCGTGTTCACGAGTGTCGAGCGGGCTACGCTGTGCATCGTTCGTGGGGCGCCGCAACGCGTTGCCGAGAGTGCTTCGGGGTTGCTTCCTGTACGAGATGGCGCACGGGAGAGAGGCCTGGGCGAGACGCCTGTGCCACCTGGACGGGAAGGACTCGCTGACACACATGGTCCTCCAACCCATCGAGAACTTTGGACGGCGTGTGCGATCCTCGATCGAGGGGTTCGGGGGGTTGGTCCGTTTCACGCTCTCGATCATCGAGGGTCTGGCGTCGGTACGGACGTGGACGCGTGGCGAGCGGCTGTCTCGTCAGTTGTTCTTTGTCGGGACGATGTCGATGCCGGTCGTCGGGCTGACGGGGGCCTTCATCGGGATGATCCTGGCGTTCGAGGGGTACCTCCAGTTCGCGTCGATCGGACAGGAGTCCCGCTTGGGCGGCGTCATCAATCTCTCGATGGTGAAGCAGATCGGGCCGGTGCTCGCGGCGGTGATGCTCGCGGGGCGCGTGGGCTGCGCCCTGGCGGCGGAACTGGGCACGATGCGCGTCACCGAACAGCTCGACGCGATGCGGGCGATGGCGTCGGACCCGATTCGAGTGCTGGTGATCCCGAGGTTTGTCGCGTGCGTGGCGATGATCCCGGCGCTCTCGGTCGTGTCGAACCTGTGCGGCGTGCTGGGCGGGTATCTCGTGACGACGAAGTTCTACGACGCCGACTCGAGCGCGTACTGGCGGTTCTCGGCCCAGTTCATCAACGGGTATGACATCCTGAGCGGTCTGATCAAGAGCGTGTTCTTCGGCGGAGCGATCGGGACGATCGCGTGCTACAAGGGGTTCACGTGCGACGCGGGGGCCGAGGGCGTGGGTCGAGCGACGACCGAGGCCTTCGTCGCGAGTTTCATCGCGATCATAATTTTGAGTCTCGTGCTCGCGAAGGTGCTCAACGACATCGATCTGATGATCAACGGCGGGGTGCAGTCGGTCTTCAACTGAACGCGGTCAGGCGCGCGGGCGACGGCGGATCGCGGCGAGCACGATGCCCAGCATCGCGAGGACGCTCGACCCGGCCGCCGCGGGAAGGAGCCAGCCCGTGCTTCGGACGGGGCTCTCGATGAACTGGTGGGTCGGGCCGCTGCGGGGCATGAGGTGGAGGGCGGCGTCGTACTGCCACGTGCCAACCTGGAGTTCCTGGGATCGTTTCTTGCGTGAAGGGTAGAGGAAGTGCTCTTTGTGGAGGGTCCCGTCGGGCAGGAGTTCGTAGAGGTCGAAGGTCCAGTCGGTCTTGAGGACCTTGCCGAAGGTCTCGGGGTTGATGCCCGGGGGGAGGTTCCGCGTGACGATGACGAGGCGATCGGTCCGACCTTCGTCGCCAAAGGCCTGCTCAATCTCTTTGTCTTTGAGGCCGGTGGCGTCGAAGAAGCGGAGGATGGTGAGCCAGTCGGCGTGCTTGAGGAGGCCCGGGAGGGGTTGCTGGGGCGGGATCTGGACGCGGAGGCGGAGTTGCTGATCGCCGAAGGTCACGAGGACGGCATCGTCGGGGCCGCGGCCATCGCCGATTTCGGTGAGTTTGACGGGCCTGCCGGCGAAGGTGAACTCGGTCTCTCCGACGGCACGGAAGACCCAGTACTTGCGATCCTTGGCGACGTTGTCGTCGTGGACGCGATACGCGAGGGCCAGGCCGCTGGCGATGAAGCCTGCGACGCCGATGACGATCAAGAGCCAGGGGAGCCAGGGCGCAATCGCAGAGTTGGATGATCGCGAGGGAGCTGGCGAAAGGTCTGGCATGGTGCTCGTGTCAGTGGCCGGCGGGGGTGTGCTCGGCGTGGCCGAGATCTGGCACGGCGACGCCGGGGATCACGCCCGAGATGCCCGTTGCGGGGCGAGAACGATCGCGATTGCTGCGAGGGGACTCATGCCCGGCGGCGTGGCCATGCGAAGCGTGGGCCTCGAGTTCGGCAAACTTTTCGGGGCCCCACTCCTTGAGCCAACGATCGCGGCTATCGGAGACGATCGCGTGGCCATCGGTGACGTTCTTCATGCCGC
>JRYD01000139.1_pt1 | contig 65940 bp, 50 predicted proteins | sample 235311 | NCBI WGS metagenome assembly JRYD01 (sample SAMN03074213, study PRJNA261472) | activated sludge metagenome | biome: Common Effluent Treatment Plant; feature: Wastewater; material: Activated sludge; isolation source: activated biomass in a lab-scale reactor treating industrial wastewater at... | reverse complement strand
GCCCTACGGCACCGTCGTCGTCCTCGAAGATCTCTACGGCAATCTCATCGATCTCATCCAGCCGCCAGATCCGGTGCGACCGCGCGTGCCCACCACACCTAGCAACACCCACACCATCGAACGCCTCGACCCTTCCGCCCTCACCGAGCCCGACCTTCGCGCGCTCGCGTCGCTCCTTGTTGATGCCGTGGACTCCGGCGCCGCCGTCAGTTTCCTCGCGCCCCTCGCCCGCGATCAAGCCCTCGCGTGGTGGCGATCCTCGCTCGCGTCCTCGAGCACGGACCCCAGGCGAGGCGTCATTGTGCTCGTCGCCCGCGACCACGAAACGCGAGAGATCATCGCCACGGTCCAGGCCCACCCCGCCTGGGCCCCCCNNGCCTGGGCCCCCAACCAACCACACCGCGCCGAGGTCTGCAAACTCATCGTCCATCGCAAGGCCCGCCGCCTCGGTCTCGCCCGCGCCCTCATGCACGCCATCGAACGCGAGTCCCTCGCCGCCGGCATCACGCTTCTCACACTCGACACCAAGAAGGGCGGCCCCGCCGAACGCCTCTACCAATCCCTCGGCTGGACCAGAGTCGGCGAGATCCCGCGCTTCGCCCTCGACCACGACGCCCGCAACCACCACGCGACGGTGATCTTCTCCAGGGACCTCAACTGAGCGCCGACCCCAACCGCGCCGCCACCATCGCCTCCGCGCCGCCCGCCACCACCAACTCCTGGGCCACCCGGCTCAGCGCCGTGAACGCGAATGACTCCGGTCGGGATGGATCACCATCGGGCGATGCCAGCGTCAGCAGGCCCTTGCCGAAGTCGATCTCGATTTTCCCGGCGTCGATCGTCCGTGCGGTGCCGCTCGCGCCCAGACGCAGATGCTCGACCAGCGCCGGGCACTCAAACACCACGAACCCGTTGTTGAAGGCGTTGCGCTTGTACGTCTCGCTGAAACTCGCGGCGATCACGCAGGGAATCCCGAAATATTTGAGGGCCGTCGCCGCCTGCTCGCGGGACGAGCCCGTTCCGAAGTTCTGCCCGCCGATCACCACGTCGCCGGGCTTCGCTCGAGCGCGGAAGTCCGCGTCGTAGTTCTCGAAGATCACCTGGGCCATCTGCTCCTTGGTGAGCGCGTCGTTGTAAGTGTGCTTCCCGGCGTAGATGCCGTCGGTGTTCAGGTTGTCATGATCAAGGAACCACGCCCGCCCCTTCACCTTTGCCGGGAAACCGGGGATCGTCTCACTCATCGATTCGGACGCGGCGACAGCGGGAGTGGAGGAGTGAGAATTGGGTGCCGACGACGACGTCGCGACGGCCACGCTCGAGACGGGTACTTCGCGATCACCACGCGGCATCCCCGCCGATGACGTCCCCTCGGGCGCACAGATGTACCCCGCGATGGCGCTCGCCGCGACGACGGCGGGCGAGCCGAGATACACCTGCCCGCTCTTGTCGCCCATCCGACCCTCGAAGTTGCGATTCGTCGCGCTGATCCCGACCTCGCCCGCCCTGATCGTCCCCTTCCCAAGCCCGATGCACGTCCCGCACCCCGGCGGGAGTTCGATCGCCCCCGCCTCGACGAGCGCACCCCAGTGCCCGTCACGCGTGGCCCGAGCCTGCACGTCGGAACTCGCCGCCGCGAGATAGAACTCCACACCCTTGGCGACCTTCTTTCCCCGCACGATCCCCGCCGCGAGCGCCAGATCCTCGTACCGCGCGTTCACGCACGACATCAGCCACGCCTTCTGGATCGCGATCCGCTTCGGCTCCAGCTCACGCACCGCGTGCATCGTCTTCACGCTGTTGGGACCGCAGACTGTCGCCGAGATCGTCGAGAGATCAATCTCCAGTTCCACGGCATACCGCGCGTCCGTGTCGGCCGCCATCCACGCGCGATCGCTCCACATCGCCTCGACCTCGCTCTTCGTGTACCCGCTCCGCGACCCCTCCCGCCGCACACCCGGGCGCTTGCCCGCGACGAAGTACGCCGCACGCTCCAGCAGAGAGTCACGCAGCGTCTCATCGAACGGAAACACGCCCGCCAACGCGCCCCACTCGGTCGTCATGTTCGAGATGCTCATCCGCTGGTCGATGCTCAGGCCCTTGACGCCCTCGCCCACGAACTCCACGGCATGGTTCAGCACCTCGTCCTGGTTGAACACGCCACACAACGCGACGATCACGTCCTTGCCCACCACACCCGGCGCGAGTTGCCCCTTCAGCCGCACCCGCGCCACCGGTGGCACCTGCCACCACGTCGTCCCGATCGCCCACAAACTCGCCGCGTCGGTGCGCACCACCGGCGTCCCCAGGCAACAGAGCGCCCCGTACAAGTTCGAGTGGCTGTCGCTCCCCACGACCATCGTCCCGGGACGCACGTACCCCTGCTCGACCATCACCTGATGGCTGATGCCCGTGCCCGCCGGATAGAAATCGATGCCGTTCTCGCTCGCAAACGACTCGATCTTCGCGTACTTCCCCAGATTCTCCGGTGTCACGTTCTGGATGTCGTGATCGATCGCAAAGACGGGCTGGTGCGGGTCGTGGATCTTTGGCGTCTTGCCCGCGGCCTTGAAGATCTCCTTGAACTTCGGGATCACCGCGCCCGTGTTGTCGTGGGTCATGACGTGCCGCGGACGGATCAGGACGAAGTCCCCGCTCCGCACGGCCGCGCCCCTCGCCACGCCCTCGGCGTGCCGCGTGGCGATCTTCTCGACCAGTGTGAGTCCCGTGCCCATGTCTCTCTCCTCAGCCGTTCGCCATCCGCTTGCCCAGAACCTTGGCGATGTCGAAGTCCACGAAGTCCGCGTGATGGAAGATCCAACTCTCGATCGTCCGCTCAACCTTGTCGCCTTCATGGCTGTGCGTCGCGACGATGTGCATTACCTCCGCGGGGATCCCGTGCTTGTAGCAGAGCGCCACCCCGCTGAACGGATGCCGAAGCATGTCGCCGAAGTGCCCCTTGATGACCTTGCCGCTCGCGTCCTTGTCGAACTCCAGCATCTTCCCCACGTCCGCGAGCAGGCTCCCCGCGATCAGCACGTCGAGATTCACAGGGATCCGCGAGCCGAAGACCTCCCCGAGGACGCCGGCAATCGCGACGCACTGCTTGCAGCACGAGTTGAGGTGCTCCACAAACCGCAGGTCGATCTTCCCCGCGAGCAGCGTGAACGGAATCGCCCGGATCTCGTCAAAGGTCCACCCCTTCCCGCCGCACCCGACGCTGAGCGCCTCACCCCACACCGCCGCGACTTTCTCGCGAAGGACCGCATCCTTGATGTCCATGAGGTTCGGGAACAACTCCGAGATCGTCGAAACGCTGTGCTTCATTGAACTCCCCTCAACATACGCTGGTTCACGGCCTCCCACCCAATCTCGTGGCGCAGGCGCTTCGCCTGCCTCTTCCTCTTCTACCACTCTTCGTGGCACAGGCGTCCCGCCTGTGTCTACTCCATCTACAAAACCAACTCGCTCGACACTGAACTCATCTCACTCCCCACTCGGCCCGTCGTAGGCATGGTTCACCGGATCGATCCGACGCATCGGCCTCTCCCGGGTCTGCTCCTCCACCACATGCGCCACAAGCCCGGGCGTCCGAGCGATCATGAAGATCCCGTTGAACACTCGCGGGTCCAGCCCCAGATCCGCAGGGATCGCCCCCAACGCCCCATCCACATTGATCGGGAGCGGTTTTCCCAGCGCCGCGAACGCTCGCTCCACGGCCCGTGCCGCCGCCACGTGCGTCAACCCGTCCTCGCGCAGCCCCGCTTCCGCCGCCAGGGTAAACAGCCTCGCCGTCCGCGGGTCTTTGGTGTGGATGCGATGCCCAAATCCGCTCACTCGCGCCCCGGTCGCCTTGATCCGCGACACCTCCTCGATCGCGAGATCATCCAGCGTCCGGCCCTCTCGTTCGGCACGATCCAGAAGGCCACCCAGGAACCGCGCCGCGTCCTCGATTGCCCCGCCGTGGTGCCTGTTGATCGACATGATCCCCGCCGCCACGCTCGCGCTCAGCGTCGCCCCCGTGCTCGCGACCGTCCGAGCCGCCAGCGCACTCGGCGGCGTCGCCCCGTGATCAATGCTGCTCACCAGAATCGCATCCATCAATCGACCGACACGCTCGTCGGGCAACTCTCCCGACAGAATCAGGTACACCGCCGCCCCGAAACCCACCTTCCCCATCAGCCCCGCGATGTCGTGCCCGCGCACCGCCACCGAGTTCGGCCTGATCCGGGTCACCGCCGTCGTCCACACCGCCTTCCTCTCCGCCTCGGTCATCAGGCTCGCGCTCGGGCCGCCGTCCCGCCCGCTCGTCCGCAGCCGCTCGACCACCGCGCCGGGCAACTCGCCGAAACTCTCGACCACCACCGCCCCGGCCTCGCGGAGCGCCTTGACCTTCCCCGCGTGCGTCCCGCGGTTGCCCTCGATGATCGCGCCCGCGTGGCTGAACCGCGTCCCGCTGGTCGCGGCCTTCCCCCCGATGTACGCGATGATCGGCTTGGTGATCTCGCCCCTTCGCGCCATCTCCGCGAGTTCCTCCTCCTGGCTCCCGCCGATCTCGCCGAAGACCACGATTGCGTCGGTCTTCGGCTCGGCCTGATACAGCCGCGCCACGTCGGGGATCCGCAACCCCAGCACCGCGTCGCCGCCCACGTGCACGATCCCGCTGATCCGAACGCCCGCCTGCCCGAGGTAATACGCCGTGCTCGACGACATCCCCCCCGACCGCGACACGATCCCCACGCCCGTCCCGCTCTTCCCCGGCAGCGGCGGCTTGAACCACTCCCGTGCACTCTCGGCCCGCCCGCCGATCATGCCCAGCCCGGCCTCGCCCGGAGCCGCCACCCCCAGCGTGTTCGGCCCAAGGAAACTCGCCCCGTGCTCCGCCGCCGCCGACGCGATCTCCATCGCGTCCCACACCGGCACCCGGTCCGCCACCAGCACCAGCAGCTTGATCCCCGCACGAATCGCGTCCAGCGCCGCGTCCTTCATCGCCAGCGCCGGCACAAACAACACCGAAACATCCACAGGGCATGACGAATCACCCGGCGACTGACCTTCCCCTCCTCGTGGCACAGGCGTCCCGCCTGTGTCGACATGTGCTAACGATCCGCCTCCTCGCGCATCACTCCCACCGACACCCTTCCCCTCGCCGTCTCTCTTCCGCAGCCCCGCCACAGCCTCGGCACACGACGAGAACACCGGCAACCCCAGAACCTCCGTCCCGCCCTTCCCCGGCGTCACTCCGCCCACCACGCGCGTGCCATAGTCCAGCATCAGCCGCGTCCGCGCCTGCCCCTCGCGCCCCGTGATCCCCTGCACAATCACCCGCTTGGACCGGTCGATCAGCACGCTCATGCCCAGAGCGTAGGTCTCGGCAAATCCCGTACACACTTCCTGCTGAGTCCCAATCTCAACGCCGCAAATACACTCTTGGAGAATGTCCCAGCCCGGCCTCCAGTTCCTCGCTCGCGCCACCTTCCCAGACGATCGAGGCCAAACCTGCCGTCTCATCTCGCTCAGATACCGTGACCACACGGACGATCCCGATCTCGCGGCCACACTCTCGCGCATCGGTGAGACAAAGACCACAGGAATGTGGGCGACAAAGGGCTGGCTCGCCCATGTCAGTTTCAAGCGACTGATGGTCACGCTCTCGCTCGTGGGAGTCTTTGTCACCATCCCGATCTTGGTCTTCGCTGTGATCAAACTCGACCTCACCACCGCCACGGCTCCGCTAGCATTCGTCGTCTACTTCGCTATCTGCATGGGCGGCGTCATGCTCCTCTCGCGATTGAACAACACCATCCATCGCGACATGGTCCTGAACTCCCTCCTCCGCATCGGACGCTGCCCGGGGTGCGCCTACGACCTTCGCGCGACACTGCCCGCGACTCCATTGCCCTCGGATCCAAACTCTCCAAGCCTCATCGTCTGCCCCGAATGCAACGCCGCGTGGAGAACACATCGTGTCGGCCATGCCCCGGTGGTGCCGCTCGATCGTCCAGTCCAAGCCGAAATCACCGGAGACGCGCCACCCATTGGCGGCTGGATCAAACGCATCGCGCTCCGAACGCCCACCATCCGCGATGATCGAAACTGCTCCGTGCGACGAATCGAGCTCGCCCTCCCGGGTCTTGAACGGGACATCGGCGATGACGGAGCCAATGCCATTCGAAACGACATCGCCAACGCCACGCGCGCCCGAAGATACATCCTCGGCCTCGCCGTGGGGATGCTCGGCATTGCATGCTTCACGATTATCGGGATCTCCCAGTACCTCGGCGGCGCGGCGGCCGGCCCCACGCTTTTCCGCGTCATCGAGTTTGCCTACTGGATCTGGATCACCGCGTTCCTCATCCTCACCTCGTGGCGCATCGTGACCGGACGCTTACTAGGATCCAACAAGCACGTCGTCCAAATCCTTCGACGGCACCACCTCTGCCCCTCGTGTGCCAAACCGCTCGCCGGAGCCCCCATCGGCCCAGATGGCTGTGCCGTCTGCACCCGCTGTCACGCGGCCTGGCGGGTCGCTCCGCCCACGGCTCCTCCCGAGACGCCCACCACGACGGCGTTCCCGTCGTGATCATGCGTTGTGACCAGGCGGTCATCGATCCGACGCTCGGGGCACGAACAACTCGACACGGTCTCCGCGATCGGCCATCCTGGACCGGAACTGGGTTCGGTAGGTTCGTCTTCGGCATCCGGCATGGCGACCCGGCCTTCGTACGGACCGGTCCAACAACGCCGAATCATCCAGACCGATCCCACAGTTGCTCGTGGCCTATTCCCACGTGCACTAGCGGGCGCCGCCGCGGGCCTCGAGAGTTACTTCCATCGTCACTCGTTCCTTGCGGTCCTTGCCGCGGAGGACGACGATCGTGACCTTGTCGCCGGGCTTGGCCTTGCTGAAATAGGGCATCCAGTTCTCGACGTCGGTGAGTTTGTTCCCGCCCCACTCGACGATGAGGTCGTCCTGCTTCACGCCCGCCTTGGCCGCCGGAGTGTTGGGGAAGACGTCGCCGACGAGGACGCCAGGCTCGGATCCGCTGTAGTCGCCGGGGGCGATGCCGAAGCGGATGCCGCCGCCCGAACGCACCGGGCCGGGGCTGTCGGCGCCGCCAGCGTCATGGAACGTCAGGCGTTGAGGTCTCGTGGCGGCCTCGAGCGCGACGCGGTGCACGAAGTCGATGACCTCGGCCGCGCCCTCGTTGTTGATGAGGTCGAAGGTGTCGCGCGGCGAGTGGTACTCCTTGTGAAGGCCCGTGAACGGGAAGAGGACGGGGACCTTCTTGGCATAGAACGAGGCGTGGTCGCTTGGGCCGCTCCCTCCCTTCTTGAAGGCGATGGTGAGGCCGGAGGTCGTGGCGTAGGGATCGACCATCTCGCGAAGGCCCTCGGCGGTATCGCAGCCCTGCAACTCGAGCTTGCCGTCACGGAGGCGGCCGATCATGTCGAGGTTGATCATGAGGGTGTGGTCGGCAAAGGGCGCGATCGGGTTCTTGCAGTAGAACCGCGAGCCGACGAGGCCGGACTCCTCGGCGGAGAAGGCGAGGAAGAGAATGGAACGGGCCTGCTCACCCTCGCCCATCGCCGCATACTCGGCGGAGAGTTTCCTTGCCAGCGTGAGCATGCCGCTGGTCCCCGAGGCGTTGTCGTCGGCGCCGGGGTGGAGCTTGCCGACATCGTCGGGCCCGCGCGAGCCGAAGTAGCCGTAGCCGACGTGGTCGTAGTGGGCGCCGATGACGACGAGTTCCTTCGCGAGGTCGCCGTGCCCGCGAAGGAGGGCGCCGACGTTGTCGGTCATGAGCGGGACGCGCTCGACCGAGACGTGGAGCGTGGCGTTGGCGGTGTCGGAGAGGGGGATCAGGCCGCAGGGCGAGTCGAGGTTGTCGGCCAAGGCGCGGAAGTCGGCGAGGGTGCGGTGCTCCTTGTCGAGGGCCTTGACGAGGCGATCGCCGGCCTCGGTGGACATGAGGACCATCGGCACGTCCTTGCTGCCGCCACCCGGATTACTAAGGCCGTCGATCGAGTTGGCGCGGGGGTCGTCGGCGCCGGGCGGGTTGACGAGGATGATCCCCGAGGCGCCGCGGCGGACGAGGTTGTCGAACTTCATCGCGAGCGACGACGAGGGCGACCAGCCCGTCGTCGTCCAGCGGCTTCGCCCGCGCGAGTCCATCGGCTCGAAACGCAGGAGCAGGGCGATCTTGCCCGAGAGATCCGCGTGCCCCTCGGGGAAGTTGGTATAGGGGCGGTCGGGGTCGTCGATCGAGTACCCGGCGAAGACGACCTGGGCGGTGATGTTCCCCGAGCCGGAGTCGCCCAGGACGGCGAAGTCGGTGCCGGGGGTGAGGACCGTGTTCACCGGAGTCGCGACCTCGGCACCGGGACTCGAGAACGTCAGCGATTGCGTCGTGACCTTGAAGGAATCGCCGGGGCGTCGCGACGGCGGGGCCTCGAAGGGCTGGCGATAGGTCGTGCCCGTGTGGGCGTACCAGTCCGCGGGGGGTTCGACGGGATTCGTTTCGGGGAACGCGGGCTCGAGGCCGAGGGTGCGAAACTCGAACTCGACATAGTCGGCGGCCCGGCGATTGCCCTGGGTCCCGGGGGCGCGGCCCTCAAAGAAGGGACTGGAGAGCGTCGTGTCGTGCTGGCGGAAGGTGAGCGTGTCGGCGGCGAGGGTCAGTGCGTCGGCGGCAGGGAACCGCGGGGTCGCACTCGCCGAGGCGTGGACGGCGCCCGCGTCGTTGACGTGCGCGATCGCGTGATCGCTCGGCACCGAGTGCGTGGCGGGTTGGGCAAGGGCGAGCGGCGCCATGACAAGCGTGGCCAGCGTGGTGCGGAGCAGAAGATCGATGGTGGTGCGGTGGTTCATGTGTGGTTTCGGATGATTCGGTGATGGCTCGTCGTTCGGAGCCGGATCGGGACCACGGAAACCCCGTGGAACACCCCCATGAAATCCAGTCCGTGCCGTGGAACAAACGGTCTACGCCGGTGAGTTTAGAGCGTGCGAAGGCGGCGCGTGGGGGCTGTGGCGCTACGATGAAGAGCCCTGTGCGAGACCGGTTCCGGCGGGCGTGCCGAGGGAGCCGACGAGTGCGACGCCGGGGCCTCCTGGAAGTGCCATGAAGACTGCGGTATCGTCGGGCCGGGGCGTGAAGACGTCTGCGGGGAAGGGCGTGAAATCGAGCGCGAAGAAGGCGACCAAGGCCTGGGGCGAGGCGGATGCCGCGGTCGCCAAGGCCGTCGGTCCGACCGACACTTTCGTCCATCGCCACGTCGGGCCCGATGACCGCGATATCCAGGTGATGCTCGAGGTGCTGGGATATCCGACGCTCGACGCGCTCACGAGGGCGGCCGTCCCGAGCGGGATCGCGCTCAAGGAGCCGATGACCCTTGGCGGCTCGGCGGCCCGCAGCGGCGACACCATGTTCGGGCGCGGCGAGCACGAACTGCTGGGCGAACTGCGCGAGATGGCGCGCGAGAACCTCGTTTACAAGAGTTATCTCGGGATGGGATACCACGGCACGATCACGCCGGGCGTGATCCAGAGGAACATCCTGGAGAACCCGGGGTGGTACACGCAGTACACGCCGTACCAGGCCGAGATCTCGCAGGGACGGCTCGAGGCGCTCCTGAACTTCCAGACGATGATCTGCGACCTCACAGGCCTGCCGCTGGCGGGCGCGTCGCTGCTTGATGAAGGCACGGCGGCGGCGGAGGCGATGGCGATGTGCTTTGCCGTCGCCGGCGGAGCCGACGGCGGACGCGGCGTCTTCATCGTCTCCGACGACTGCCACCCGCAGACCATCGGCGTGTGCAAGACGCGCGCGAAGTCGATGGGCATCACGCTAAAGACGGTGCACGGCGGGTCGGGCGCGGGCGGGCACCTGCCGGTGGACCTCGCGGGCGTGGACCTCTCGAACGTCTGCGGCGTCCTCGTCCAGTACCCAACGACCGATGGACGCGTCGAGTGCTACGAGAAGATCTGCGAGAAGGTGCATGCCGCGGGCGCGATGATGGTGGTCGCGGCGGATCCCTTGGCGATGACGCTCCTCAAGCCCCCGGGTGAGTGGTGCGGCGGGCCGAACGGCGAGAAGGGTGGGGGGGCCGACGTGGTCATCGGCAGCGCGCAGCGCTTCGGCGTCCCCATGGGCTTCGGCGGTCCACATGCCGCGTTCATCGCGGCCCGCGAGTCGCACGCCCGCAAAATGCCAGGGCGCATCATCGGTGTCTCACGCGACGCCCAGGGTGGGCGGGCTCTGCGCATGGCGATCCAGACGCGCGAGCAGCACATCCGCCGCGAGAAGGCGACCAGCAACATCTGCACGGCCCAGGCGCTCCTGGCGATCATGGCGGGGATGTATGGCGTCTACCACGGACCGACGGGACTCAAGGCGATCGCCACACGCATCCACACGATGGCGATGGCGATGCGTGTGGCGCTGGCTGGCGGCGGCGTGCGCGTGAACAGCGAGGATTGTGTGTTCGATTGCATCCGCGCCTTCCCGAAGGATCTCGCGAAGGTGCGGTCGCGGGCCGAGGCGGCGAGAGTCAACCTACGGTACTTCGACGCCGGCTCCGGCGGCGGCGTGGGAATCACCCTCGACGAGACGACGACCGTCAGCGACCTCGAGACGCTCTGCGAGGTGCTGGGGGCCACCAAGGCCGACGTCCGCGGCGCGATCGCGAAGATTGGAAGTGGGGTGGGTGATGCCAAGGGTTCGAGTTCTCCCGGCATCCCGCCCCTCGTCGCGCGGACCAGCGCCTTCATGACCCACCCGATCTTCAACACCCACCAGAGCGAAACGGAGATGCTCCGCTACATCTTCAAACTCCAGGGGCGCGACCTCTCCCTCGCCCACAGCATGATCCCGCTCGGCTCGTGCACGATGAAACTCAACGCGACCGCCGAGATGGCCCCGGTGACGTGGGACGAGTTCGGAAACCTCCATCCCTTCGCCCCCGCCTCGCAGACGGCCGGGTATCGCCGCCTCTTCCGCGATCTCGAGGAATGGCTCTGCGCGATCACCGGCTTCGCCGCGGTCTCGCTCCAGCCCAACGCGGGGTCGCAGGGTGAGTATGCCGGGCTGCTCGTCATCCGCGCGTACCACGAATCCCGCGGCGAAGGCCACCGCAACGTCTGCCTCATCCCCGAGTCGGCGCACGGCACCAATCCCGCCTCCGCCGTCATCGCCGGGTTCAACGTCGTTGCGATCGCCAACAAAGACAACGGCGACATCGATCTCGATGACCTCCGCGCCAAGGCCAAGGAGCACGCCGCCAACCTCGGCGCCCTCATGGTCACCTACCCCAGCACCTACGGCGTCTTCGAGGACGAGATCGTCGAGATCTGCTCCATCGTCCACGAGCACGGCGGCCAGGTGTACATGGACGGCGCGAACATGAACNNCACGGCGGCGGCGGCCCGGGCATGGGCCCCATCGGCGTCGCGAAGCACCTCGCCCCCTTCCTCCCCGGACACCCGGTCGTCAGCCCCTTCGAGAACGCGTCCAGAACGGGCGTGGGGTCAAAGGCGATCGGTCCGGTGAGTGCCGCTCCGTGGGGAAGCCCGAGCATCCTTCCCATCAGTTGGGTCTACATCGCGCTCATGGGCGCCGAGGGACTGACCCGCGCGACGCAGGTCGCGATCCTCAACGCCAACTACATGGCCAAACGCCTCGAGAAGCACTACAAGGTGCTCTTCCGCGGCGACCACGGCTGCGTCGCCCACGAGTTCATCGTCGACGTCCGCCCCTTCGACCAGTCCGCCGGCATCAAGCCCGACGATATCGCCAAGCGTCTTATGGACTTCGGCTTCCACGCCCCGACGATGTCCTGGCCCGTCCCCGGCACGCTCATGATCGAGCCCACAGAGAGCGAGAGCAAGGCCGAACTCGATCGCTTCTGCGACGCGATGATCGCGATCCGCGAAGAGATCCGCGAGATCGAGCAGGGCGCGCTCCCCAAGGACAGCAACCCGCTCAAGCACGCCCCGCACACCTTCAGCGTCTGCTGCGCCGACCAGTGGAACCGCCCGTACTCGCGCGAGCGGGCGGCGTTCCCGCTCCCCTGGGTCCGCGAGCACAAGTTCTGGCCCAGCGTCGGCCGCGTCGACAATCCCTACGGCGACCGCAATCTCGTCTGCACCTGCCCGCCCATGAGCGAGTACGCCCAATGAGCGAACGGACTCTTGTCCGACAGAACGGCGGCCTCGGGCTCGCGGTGCGAACGGACGACGCCACGCGCGACGTTCCCATCCAGTACATCCTCGGCATCGGCTTGAACTACGCCGAGCACGCCCGAGAGCAGGGCAAGGGCCTTCCCGAGCGCCCCATGGTCTTCACCAAGAGCCCGATGAGCGCGAGCCAGAGTGGCGACGCGATCGTCGTGCCCAAGGTCTGCCAGGACCGACCGCAGGTGGACTTCGAGGCAGAGCTCGCCGTGATCCTGGGGCCGACGCCGACGCGCGATGTCCCTAGGGACCAGGCCCTCTCGCGTGTCTGGGCCTATGCCAACGCCAACGACGTCTCGGCGCGCTGGTGGCAGAAGGAGGGCTCGGGCGGGCAGTTCTGCCGGGGCAAGAGCTTCGACACCTTCTGCCCGATCGGCCCGAGACTCGTCCCCGCGCATGAGGTGCCCAACCCGCAGGATCTCCGCGTCGTCTGCCGCGTCAACGGCGAGACGATGCAGGAGGGCACAACACGCGACATGATCTTCGATGTCGCCACGCTCATCGCCGAACTCTCCCGAGGCACGACGCTCCCGCCGGGGACGGTGATCATGACGGGCACGCCCAGCGGCGTGGGCTTCGCGCGAAAGCCGCCGGTCTTCCTCAAGGACGGCGACACCGTCGAGATCGAGATCGGCGAGCCAAAGGTCTTCGGGACGCTGAAGAACACGGTGCGGTTCGAGTAGGAATGGCCACCAGGCAAATGGCATGGAGCACTCCCGGTCTTGTGGATCAGAATCGGTGGGGCGCTAGTGTTCGCCTTGCGCGTGTTGTGATCCCCAGGAGTGCCAAACGCCCATTGTCTCGTGCCTGACCCCCTCCCTCCCCACCCGTGACCGCCAAGAAGAAACCATCTCCCGACGAACGCATCATCGAGAACCGCAAGGCTCGCTTTGACTACGCCATCCTCGACACGCTCGAGGTCGGGATCGTCCTGCGCGGCAGCGAGGTCAAGAGCGTCCGCGACGGGCAGGTCTCCCTCAACGAGGGCTTCGTCCGCGCCGAGATGGACCCGCCCCAACTCATCCTCCACGGCGTGCACATCGCCGAGTACGCCCCGTCGGGGCGGTACGTGCTTGGAAGTGGGGGCAGCGGCGGGGGAAGCCAGCACCGACCCACGCGCACACGCGTCCTCCTCGCCCACAAGAAGGAGATCGTGAAACTCGCCAAACAGTTCGGCGAGAAGGGCGTCTCAATCGTCCCGCTCAAACTCTACTTCAAGAACGGCTACGCCAAACTCCTCATCGGCGTCGGCAAGGGCAAGAGCAAGCACGACAAGCGCCAGTCGATCGGCAAACGCGAGGCCGAGCGCGACATCCAGCGGGCGATGAGCCGCAGGGCGTGAGGATTGGGCATGAGGCGAGTTTCGCCTCACGGCCCCACAAAGTCATCATCCGCCGACGCGGGGGTCTCCGTCCCGGAGATCGGCTCGGCCTTGCGACCGCTCAGTTTCGACTCCACCGCCTTCAACACACGCTCGAGGCTCCCAGGCAGCCAGATGTTGTCGCCATCCGACGTCACCGGCGTCTCCATCCAGCGCACGCTCCCATCGCCCATCAGCGCGGCCTCTCCCTTGCCATCGTGATTCGGGCTGTTCTCTTGCGGAAAGATCACCTCTCCCCGGATCGCGCGGAGGACCACCGGCGACCGGTCCGCCATGATGACGATCTGACTCGGCGAGCCCTTCGACGCGTTGTACCGCGTCGGGCGATCCATCACGCGATAGCTGTACGAGATCTGATCGAGCGAACGCCAGTCGTCCTTGAGCACGTCGGCCTCGCTCGTGGCGGCCAGCGCGTTGCCCGCGCACGACAGGCCCTTCACCGTCGTGTATCCCCGGCTGGCGAGCGTGAACAGGTTCGACGAGTTCGAACGCTTCGGCACGCCGACATCCCACCACGAAAGGCCGCCCTGGAACATCGACGCGATCGGGAGCACGTCCTTGAAGTCCCCCGCGTATCCCGCGAGCGCCCCGCCCGCCGACGCGAGCGTGCCCTGGCAGGACATGCGATTCCCATGCGCCCGAACGCCCGCGATCGTCGGCCACAGCACCGCCGTCCCAAGCAGCAGCACCGCCGCGACAGAGATCAGATCCGACCAACGCCACCCGCGAGAGATTCGGGCAGGCTGGAAGGACGCCGTGGCGCCCATCGCACGATCCCGCGACAACGCCGCCATCACGCGATCGGTCGTCCGTGCACGCTCGATCTGGCTCGCCGCCATCCCGCCCGTCAGCAGTCCGCCCAGCCCGGCGGCCTTCACGGCCCGATCCCGCAGCGACCCCGGCACACGCGACGGATCCATCGACGACGCGACGAGCGCATCCACCGCCTCCTCGTCACGCGGCGTGAGCAGGACCTCACCGGATCGATCACCCACGCCGTCAGCCGGCGGGACGCTCGAACGCCGATCACTCAAGATCCGCGCCAGCGTCGCCTCCACGAGCGCCGACGTGTTCGCGCCCTCATCGACGACCGAAGTGGCCGCAACGCTCCCAAGCCCGAGCATGCCCAGGAGTGTGGCCACCATGCCGGAGCGATCACTCGACGCGTGCACCGCCTCGGGAGCATGACGCTCACCGGCACGGCCTTCAACCCACGCGTCGATCTCGCCCGAGAGCGAGTCGCTCGCCCGCACGGGCCACGCCTCAGAATCCCGAAAAACATGCTGGTTCGGGCCACGATCCGTCACGATTCACCCCCACGCGAGTCCTCGCCTCTCGGTCCTTCTTTCATGCCATCAAACTCATCACCAACCTCGCCCGTGCCACGCGACGCCTCGCGCCAGCGCTTCGCAAACGTCGCGACCGCCGAGTGCAATCTCGACTTCACCGTGCCCAGAGGAATCCCCAACTCGTCGGCAATCTGGGCATAACTCAGCCGCTGGAAATACGCGAGCAACAGGATCTCCTTCAAGGGCCACGCCATCGTGTCCAGCGCCTTCTGCACCAGCGCGCTGCGTTCGTCCTCCTCGGCCCGCGTCCCCGGCTTGGGAATATCGATCTCGAGAAGATCCACATACTCGCACCCGTCGTCTCCGTTGCCGCCGACCGGGGCCGAGAGTTCCAGCATCCGTCGGCGACCCTTCTTACGCAGGTAGTCCCGCCCCTTGTTCGCCGCGATCGTGAAAAGCCACGGGCGAAAGCGACGCGTCGAATCGAATGTCCCGGCACTCTGGTGAATCTGGAGGAACGTCTCCTGGAAGACATCCTCGGCGGCGGCCCGATCGCCCACCAGCCGCGTCAGGAACCGGATCAGGTCGTCATGATGACGCTCGATCAGGTGACGGATCGCCCCGACGTCACCCGTCCGATAGCGCTCGAAGATCTGCTCGTCGCTCTGCTCGCGCACGAACCCTCCCTCGATCTCACGACCTCGACGACGTGGCGTCGATTCGGCCCACGAGAACCCAGACACTCCTCGAGAACTCGATCCCCCCGGCGGCGGGGAACAAACGCTGACCCTCGGCTCGGAGCGCTGGGGCATGGTGCTCCACGTACGACTCGTACGCGCGCATGTTCGCAAACTCGTACCGGCTCCGGACCCGAATGGGGCCCTGATCCTTGGACTCGGTCAGCCGCTCGACACTCGCGGCCCGTGCGCCGCCCGCCACGACGGCCGCCGCGTGCCCGTTGAGCATCCAGCCAACATACCGCTCGGCGATGGATTCACTGGGCAACTTGGCGACAACCTCATAAACGATGGTGTTCTCGGAACCCTGGGCCATGCATTCAGCGTAGTCGGCCCGATCCAACCAAATCCCTTCCGAACGGACCCTCGAATCGCAATACCATGCGACGCTCGGCGTTGCACTCTGGGCGTATGGAGCAGCCTTGGACCAACCGCGTCCCCAACACCTTCCTCCCGATTCCGACCTGCCGAGGTTGCTGCGTGACGCCGCCTCTGGAGATCCGCGTGCCTGGCATGAACTTGTGCATCTCTACACCAAGCGCGTTTACGCCCTGGCCAAGAGCCGGTGCCGATCGCACGATGTCGCCGAGGAGATCACCCAATCGGTCTTCGCGACGCTCGCGGAGCGCCTGGGACGACAGGAATACGCGGAACTCGGGAAGTTCGAGGCGTGGATCTTCCGGATCACGATCAACCGCGTGCGGGACCACATCCGCCGCCTCAAACGACGCCCCGCGACCGAGCCGATTCACGACGACACGGTCCAGAGTGAAGACACCGCCCGTGCCGAGGGAACTCCCGCGCTCGATCGCCTCCGCGGGGCGCTGCACGAACTCCCCGACGCCGACCAGGAGGTCGTGCATCTTCGACACTTCGCCCAACTCTCCTTCGCCCAGATGGCTGACCTGCTCGAAGAACCCGTCGGTACGCTGCTCGCCCGGCATCACCGGGCCCTCAAGAAACTCCGCACCATCCTCGAGCGCGCCGACCACAGCGCGCGCCAGGAGTTGACGCCATGACGAACAGGCCGAACACACCGAACAATCCCGTGCTCATGAACCTCTCGCCCGACCCGGCGCTCGAGCGGATGCTCGACGCGCTCGCCGACCAGGAGTCGGCGTCGCCGGGCCTCGAAGACCGCGTGGAGCGGGCGACGCTCCCGGTGCTTCTGGCCTCGCGGACCTCGATCGGCGATGGCGACACGATCCCATTCCCATCGCGTGGCGCCTCGACGAGAGGCCTTCGACTGGCGGCCGCCGTCGCGATCGTCGCGTCGGTGGGGGCGGCGTATCTCGCGTTACGTCCGACCCACCACGCGAGTTCCGAGCCGATCCTGGCCCAGAGCGACCCGGCCTCAGCGTCGATCGAGTCCGAGGCCGAACTCGCCAACGCGATCCTCACCGCGCTCGACGATGGGACGTCCGAGCAGATCGATCTTCTGTACTCAGACACCGCCCGCCTGCACGACTCGATGGGTCAGGGGTGGTCCTCGTTCCTGGATGGAGGCGCCTCGTGAAGCCGCGTGCCACACTCGCTCTGTTCCTCTCGCTCACCGCGTTCGTTACGCCGAGCGTCATCGCCCAGCCGGGCCCCGACGCTCCGCCGGCGGAATCTCGTCCGCGCCGCGGACCGGGCCAGACTCCCGGACCCGAAGCGTTCGGTGATCGCGACGCGATCGCCGCGCGTCTCGAGCGGCGACTGCACGAGATCGACCGCGAGCGTGAGCGGCTGGCCGGGGCGATCGAACGCCTGCACAAGGGCGAGGATCCCGCGGGCGTGATGGACGACTTGCCCGCTGGCCCGGGTCGTCCGGGCGATGAGCGTCCCCGAGGGTTTCAGCCGCGGGGCACAGATCGCCCCGACGGACCAAAGACCGAGACCGGCATTCTTCCCGAGATATCACGCGAACAGGTGCTGGAGTTCATCCGCGCCGAGGCCCCGCAGGCCAGCATGTTCCTGGACCGACTGAAGGAGCAGTCTCCGGCGATGCACGACCGCTGGGTGGCGCGGCTCACTCCCCGCGTGCGCGAGTTCATGACGCTCAAGGCCACGGACACCGAGTTGTACGAGGTGAAGCGACGCGAGTGGAAGGCCGGCTGGGCCGTCTTCGCCGCCGCTCGCGAGGTCCGAGAGGCCGTCACCGCGCCCTCGCCCGACGAGAACGCGAAGGTCGCGGCGGTGATGAAACTCCGCAGCGCCCTCGGTGAGCACATGGACGCCCGCCTCGAGGGCCAACGACGAGAGATCCGCGATCTCGAGGCTCGGATCACGGAACTCCGCGACCGCATGGATCGAGCGGAACAGGACCGACCCGCGCGAATCGACGAGGTCGTCTCGAAGATCAGCGATCCCGAGTTCCGTCCGGAGCGACTGCTCATGCCGCTCTTCCGTGCCGAGCCGGACGAGGGCGAACCGGGCACGAAGCCCGAGGGCGGCCCGCGACGCTGGCGGGATCGTGGCGAGCCCAATCGGGACGGTCTAAATCGCGATGGTCCGGGTCGTGAGTCGCCCGATCACAGGCCCAAATAGCGAGGGCTCAAATAGCGGGCGTGCGACGGCTCGCGGTCAGGAAACGATCGCGCCCGGAGCCATCTCCGACGCCGTGGTGAGCACGACCACGCGACGATCCGGCGCGTCCTTCCCGGCGTTGCTCGCGGCGAGAAGCATCCCGCGTGACTCCTCGCCACGGATCATCCGCGGTGCCAGGTTGGCCACAATCACGATCGTCCTCCCGACAAGATCTTCCAGGGCGTAGTGCTCGCGGATCCCGGCACAGATCTGCCTCGGCGTCCCCGAGCCGTCATCGACCTGAAGTTTGTACAGGCGGTCCGCCGACGGGTGGTTCTCGGCATGAATGATTCTCGCGACTCGAAGATCAAGTTTCGCGAACTCCTCGAAACTCACCACCGCCTTGGTCTCGACGCTGCCCGCTTCCGCCATCGCTCGCCTCCAAACGTTGAATCAGATCGCACGCCCCATCGGCGACCGGCGCCGAGGCTCGCACACGCTCCCGATGATAGTCGGACGTCGCGATCTACCGGGACTCGCTCGACCACCACCCGTTCCTGAACACGTCGAGCGTCGGCTCGACCTCAAAGACCTTGGGCACTTCTTTGGGGTCTGGGTCGAGGAGCACCTCGCCATGATCGACGCTGATCTGGGCCGACCACGAGCGCTGATCGCCGTGCAACAGCCACGACTCGAAGCGCAGGTGCGACGCGAGTTGCCGCGTGGTCAGCTTCGGCCCGGGAAGCCCGTTGCAGATGGGGCAGAGGCGCGTGTCGAACCCGTCGCCGCCGGGCCGAGCCCGACGCACGACGCGATCGTTCGCGCACTCGGTGCAAGGCCAGGCCCGCGCCTCGCGGTCGAACCAGCGCACGCCACCGGGGAAGTTCGAGTCGCGGAGCAGGCGATCCAGCCTCGTGAGCGTGGAGCGGACCTCGGCGTCCTGAAGGATCCGCCGCGCCTGGATCCCCTCGCCCGATCGGATCAACCCGATCAGTGACGCTAGGCGATAACCCAGGCCTTCCTCGGAGAAATCGGCCTCGCCGCGAGGGACGAGGATCGGCCGATGCCTCGCGTCGAGCGACCGCGCCAAAGCCGACAGCCACCGCCGGTGCGCCACACGACCGCTCACGTCGGCAAGCCCCAGGCACGCCGACGCCGCCAGCTCACGCCCCGAGGGTGAATCGTCGGCGTGCGCAAGAGCGAGCGCGTACAGACGAATCGCGAGCCGGCGCGTGCCCACATCCTCACCCGCGGCGTCGGCGACCTCCTCGGCAAGCAGGAAGTAACCGCGAGCATTGCTCGGCGAGAGTTCACCCAGACGCCCAGACCAGGGCGCGGCCGCCTCACGCTCAACCTCGTCGTAGGCCGAGGTGATGAGGCGTCGCGGTTGGACGGGAGTTGGCCCGGCTGCACCTTCCGCGGGCGAGGTCTCGGGGGTTGGGTTCGACGTGGTCGAGGGCGGTGCGGTCTCGACGGGTGCATCCAGAGACGTCAGCGCTTCGGGTTGGGTAGCGCCATCCGGCCCGCTCACCCCGAGCACATACGTCATCGCGGCGCCCGATCCCGATGCCCCGCCAGCCGGGGCCATGGACGAAGGCGTGCCGCCCAACCGCACCTGCCACAACCTCGCATGCGCGAGTTCACCCGCGAGGATCTGCTCCACGACGTGCGTCGCGGTGCGCCGCGACGCGCTGAGGTCGTCGAGCACGCCCCGGATCACCCCAAGATCGCCGGGCCTCTCGATCGAGACCGAGTACGCGAAGAGTTCGGCGATCGTGACCTGGTGGGCGGCATATCGCTGGACCGGGCCCTCGGCCAGTCGCAGACGAGCCGACGCCCGGGCCTCGATGTCGCGGATCGAGAGCGTCTCGATCCCCGTCGGCGTGTGCCGATCCGCCTCGAGCCGCCACGCCGCCACCAGCGCTTCCTCGGCCTGATCCGCGGGCTCGACCGCCGTCGCGTTCGGATCGGCTGCCGACGGCGTGGAGCTCGCGGCGGCCGGCGGCACTCGACGAATGCCCATCTCGGTCTCGGTTCGCGCACGCGCCGAGGCGGCGAGCGACACCGCCCGGGCATCCACGCCTAGCAGTTCATCAGATCCCGCCGTGAGTTCGATCAGCCGCTCGACCAGCCCGCGACGCGCCATCGCGCGGAAGGACGGGTCGCGTGGCGCCGGGAGCAGCGTGCGGCTCATTTGCTCGAAGAAGTTCGCGTTGTCACGCGTCAGCGGCGCGAGCGCCGTCGCGTCGAGGCTTGCCAGCACGAACACCGGGTGCCCCGAGTTCCGCGCCACCACGCGCGTCGCCGACTGACGCAAGGCGGCATTCCCCTTGAGCGCGTCGTCCACGATCACACGTGCCTCGGCCTCCGCCAACGCATCGCTCGAGGGCATGTACGACGCGAGCAGGTCCGCACGCACTCGCGGATCCCGAGTCGATTGATACTGCACGAGCCACGGACCAGATCCCGTCGGCGCGTCGAGACGCAGCGTGTACGTGACCGTGGCTCCAACCCACGCGCCCGAGGGCGAGCCCGAGAGCTGGAACCGTGTGGGATCGGGCGTGTTCGTGGGAATGGTCTCGCCGGCCCACGCGAGTGCGGCATCTGCCGAGAGCTGCGACAGTGTCGCCGCCCGCTCGAGAATCTCGCTCAACTTCGAGTTGGGCGTCGTGCCCGCACCGATCACGCCCGGAGCCCGCGCGAGCCACGTGTCGATCAACTCCTGCCGGCCCTTGCCGGGATCAAGCCCCCACGCCGTACGAAGGCGATCGCGCACCTCGGCCCTCGCGATCGAGCCCGCCGACGCCCCGAGCACCATCGAGACGTCAAAGCCGTCCCCCGAGGCAAAGTCGAGGAGCGACGACGTCACCGCGTGGAGATCGGCCTCGCTGATCGTCGCGTCGTCGAACCAGCGTATGAGCGACGCTCGGGCCCCAGGCGCCGCGCTCCACGAGACCGCCCGAGCCAGTCGTCCGAGCGCGTCGAAGACGCCCTTGCTCAACGTCGGCTCCTTGGGCCCGCGCATGAGTTGTTCCATTGCCGTCAGCGCAACGCGATCGTGCTCCAGGGGCGAGAGCCCGAGCGCGTCCAGCCCCAGAAGCCACTGGTCATAGGCGAGCGTCACCTCGGACGATCGCCCCTCGATGGTCTCGCCGTTGGGGACAAGTCGTGCGGAGACGATCGTCATCGCCGCGATCGAGCCCGCCTGGAACGAGCCCTCGCGCACGTGCAGCCCCGCGAGACCCGGGCCACCCATGCGCGACCGGATCTCGCCCATGACCCACGTGGGAAGATCGCGCTCGCGCGAGAGCCGGGCGCCAAGCCCGCACGCCCAGATCGCGGGGAGCACGTCGTCCGCGGGGAGCACCGACGCCGCCCCCGTCGCGCTCGACGCCACCGAGAGCCGGTCCAGGGGCTGGAGCGCCGAGTCGATCACACGCACGCACAACTCACGCCGGTCGGAGACGCGATAGAGCGACTCGATGATCGCGCTCTGCACCGCGATCGATCGATCCAAAGGCGACCGAACCCACGCACGTCCCGAGCGCTCGCACACCCGAGCCAGGCGAGCCACCGCCGCCTCAGGATCGGTCTCCAACTCGCTCCGGATCGCCGGAATCTCACGCACCTGACGGTCCATCGTCAGGCGAGAGGCATCCTCGGGCGGAGTCGCTGTGCCTTCCGATGGCGTGAACTTTGGCGTCGTCGTCGGGAAGTACTCCCTGGGTTTCGTCGCTGACGAGGACGGACTGGGTGTGGTGCTGCCCGCGGTCGACCCGTCGATCGGAGTCGTGCCCGTGGATGGCCCCGTCGTGCCTCCGCGCATCGACGAGAGATACACGACAACACCCACCGCGACAACCACCACCGCCGCCAACAGCACGCCCGCCACCAAGAACATCGAGCGAACCGGGTCGCTGTGCTCGAGTTCCTCGGGATAGACCTCGTCGATTGGTCTTGGGAGTGTTCCGTTCGCTCCACCCATCTCGGCAATGGCCGAAGGGTGTGAATGAGTGCCCGTTCCTCCGGTTCCCACTCCGCTCGTCGAAGCCGAGAACGCTCCGGTATCGCTCCGCTGCGGCGGGGAGGTGGCGGGCGACGAGTCCTCACGTGCCGGTGCCGACCCAGCATGGGCCACATGCCCCGGCGTGGCCGCTACCGGGTGTGCCCGCGGCACAACGGGCGCCCCAAGCCCCGTCGCGAGCCGCTGGATCGACCCCATCAGTTCCGGCGCCGAGACGCCGACAGTCTGCGCCACAAGCAAGAGCCGATGCAGCGACGATCGGTTCCATCCGCCGAACTGGGCGAGCGTGGCGATAACGGCATGGTCCATCCGTTGCCGGGCCGCCTGGCGTGCATCGTTGAACCCATCGCCCGGTGTGGATGCACTCGTCGCGGGCGTGCTCTCGAGGAGTCGCGCCGCGGTCGCGTGCAGCGCCAGCCGCACCTCGTGGGCCTCGCCCGTGGCGCCGTCGGGATGGGCCGCGAGCGCCGAGAGGCGTGACTCCAGCGCCCGGATGATCGACCCTTCCGTGCACGATTCGGGCGCGATCCCCAGGAGCGCGAACGGCCCCTCCATCGCCTCTCCACCAAAGAACCGTTCGATCGCGTTCGAGGGACCCATCATCGGGCACCTCCGCCCGTTGTCGATGGGGACTTGGGTGTGCCTCCCGCGCCCGTTCCATTCGTGCCCGTTCCTGTGGTTCCCGATCCACTCGCGCCCGGCGTCGCGGGGGACGCACCAGCCGGGGGCGCCTCGGGAATCTCGACCTCAAGCATCCGGAACCTCGCGTCCCAGGGCTCGGGTCCATAGTTCGGATAGAGCAGCACGTGCTGCCTCATCGCCTCGCGGGCCGCCGACGCATCGAACTTCGCGAGCAATCGTATCGTGTGATACCGGGCCTCGTACCACTCCTTGGAGCCCTCTGCAAGCCCGCTCGAAAGATCACGCCACGCGCCCTGAGCGCCGCGAACGTCGCCCAGGCTCTCCAGGAGCGTGCCCAGCCGCCGCAGAGTCTCGCCGGTGCGAGCACCCGCCTTCAGCGCCTCTCGATCGAGCGCGATCGCACGGTCGCGCATGAGTTCGTCGTGTTCGGCCTCCCAGATCGCCGCGGCCGCGCTCGCCACGCGATCACGCACCACCGACCGAGTCGCCTCGTTCCCCGCGCCGAGTTGCTCGAGGATCATCAGCCCGTGCCGGACGACGTCGCGCGCCGCGACGATCGAGCCGGGGTTCAATCGCCACTGGTCGGTCGCACGCTTGTACAGCAGTTGATCCGCCGCCCGCGCGAACGCCCCGCCCTTCTCTCGAAGGAACGCCAACTCACGCTCCACGCGATCCTCGGCCCGCCTCGCGAGCGCGATCTGAAGCCGCCGATACGCGAGTTCCGGCTCCACCGATGACAGATCCATCGAGTGAAAACCCGCCACCGTCTCCACCGTGTGCACCATCTCCTCGGCCTTGTCCACGTCTCCCGATCCACTCGCCAGCAACGCATCGGCGATCTGTCGCGCCAGAATCACGACCTGCTGGGCGGCATCGCGTGACGTTTCCTCCGTCCCCGACGACGCCCGCGTCGCGAGCAGACGCAGCACCGGGAGCGAGACCTCCACAAACCGCGACGCCGAAAACTCCCGATCCGAGGCGGCACTCCGCCGATACGCGCGATACAGCAGCCGAGACGCCTGCAAACGAGACGCCTCATACGTCGGCGCATCCGGTGCCACGACCAGCAGCACCTTCAGAACATCCTCCTCACTCATCAGTTCCGTCCCGCTCTGACGCAGCAGCAACCGCACGGCATTGTCCGTCGCGGGATAGTTCTTGAGATACAACACCGCCAATCGATCACGCTCCCTCGCCAACGAGGGCTTGCCACGCTCGATCCCCATGTCGAGCGACACAATCGCGAACCACAACGCGTCCCGACGCACACCACCGGCCTCGCTCGTTGTCGCGTCGTACGCCCGCGTGAACGCCTCGGCGGCGTCGGCAAAGTCCCCCGCATAGAACCGCGCCAGTCCGATCCGCGTTCGCACCCGCGAGTGCTCGCTCGCAAACTTCTCCGCGTCCGATGACCCGATCGCCGACTCCAGGATCTTCGCCGAGTCGCGATACTCGTTGGCGACCGAGACTCGAGCCGTCGGCGCGTCCGGGTCCTCGCCCTGCTTGTGCATCGTGCGCGCCCGGTCGAACGACTGCAGCCCGCGCACATAGAGCACGACGAACCCCTCGCTCCCGATCGGGGCCGTGCCATACTTCGAAACAAGATCGAGCACGTGCCCGATCTCACCCCTCGCGATGAGCGCCCCGAACCCCAACTGCGTGAGGTCGTCGATCATCCGCTTGGTCCCGCCCGAGACGCCCTTCGCCGTCGCGCCCTCGAGAGCGAGAACCGCCACCAGCCGCGCCTCCGAGAGGGTCAACTCCCGTTGCACGCCGTCGTGGTCCTCGCGCAGCCGCCGCTCGAGCAGAGCCATCGCGTCGCTCCACCGCCTCGCGCCCGCCAGAACGACCATGCGCCTCCCAAAGATCTGCTCCGCCACGCCCACGGGAACCCCCGACTCGCCCGCGACCTCGTCCAGCCAGCGCAACGCCTCGACGTCGTTCCCCTGCATCGACAGGCACAACGCCACGCCCACCGACGCCCGGGCCACATGCTCATGCACCAGCAGCGACCGCGGCAGCCGATCGAGCGTCGGCGGCTTCCCCGGCGTCGCGTTCAAGATGACTCCAAAGTCCACGAGCGCCGACGCGATCGTCGACGACGAGCCCGTCAACTCCGCCTGGTAGTACTTCACCCACCCCGAGTAATACTTCGCCAGCGAACGAAGACGCCGGGCCTCCTCCAGATCACTCCGCACCTCGGCAAGAACGCTGTCGGTCGCCCGCTCTTGCCGAGATTCGAGCGACGCCACGCGACGATCCACCTTGTCGCCAACCTCGCGGAAGATCGTCCCCGCGCGAACGAGCACGTCCCTCGCTTCGGCGACCTCGGCGGCCGACGCCAGACGCAACCGATGCCGCTCCGCGATCTCCTCCCCCCGCAGATACGTCGCTTTCGCCAGGTCCAGCCGCAACTCGAACGTCTCCGCCCCAGGCACGCGGCGCATCAGGTCCTCCGCCTGAGACTCCACCAGCGACCGCTCCTTCGCGTCCTGTACATTCGACAACAACCGCACGTACAGCTTCCCGAGTTCCTCCGCGGCCCGGACACGATCGGCCTCAACGCTCGTCGCCAACCGCGCCCGAAGATGAGCCCCAAGCACCCGATCCAGACCGCGATCGCGGAGATACTGCTCGAGCCGAGCGTCCCCAGAGACCTGCGCCGATCCGCCGGACGCGAGCATCGCCCACGCACCCAGCGACACCAGATGGATCCAGACCCTACTTCGCGGGGACATAACTCACCTTCACAAACCCGGCGTCCTTGCACGATTGCAACGCCGTCGCGATCGAGTCCACCCGGACCGCCGACGATCCGCGAACAAAGACACCGACCTCCTTGGGCAGCGGCGTGAGCACCCGCGTCAGCGTCACGCCATCGGTCACGATCTGCCCGCCAACACGAAAAACCTCTGCGTCGCCCCGCTTCTCAACGCTCACTATCTGCGGCTGCAGGTCACGCCCCGCTCCCGCGCCCTGACGCTCCGCACGAAGCCCCGACGCCAGTTGACTCTCCGGCGGCGTGATCTGAGCCGTCACCAGAAAGTAAATCAGCAGCAGAAACACCACGTCGATGAGCGACACCAGCGGCATCGTCGCCGATTCCTCACGAGCAGCGCGGACCAGTCTCATGGCGTCCCCCCATGCCCCGATGTTCCCAGTTGCCAACTCCTCACGCCCAGCACGCTCAGCCGATCCGCGATGAGGTTGATCGAGTGCGCCCCGGCGCTCCGGTCGGCACGTATGTGGACGTGAACCTTCTCGGCGCCGCCAACCTCACTGATCGTGTGCCCGACGATCTGCACCAGACGATCCATCAGCACGCTCTCGCCGCCCACAAAGTACCGACCCTCGGCACTCACATCGATCGTCAGCGACGCACGCGACGACTCGGGGAGCGACTCCCCCTTCTCCTCGGGAAGGTCCACGCGCGTCCGCGCCTCACGCGAGAACGTCGACGTGAACATAAAAAAGATGATGAGCAGCATCACCACGTCGATCATCGGCGTCATGTCAAAGACGCCGTCGTTCGCCTCGATGCGCCGGGTGCGTGTCATCGTGCTCCGGTCTCCCGTGCCGCGCCAACGCCGTGCGGCACCTGCGGGGGCATCGCCGGGGGCACGCCGGGACGCGTCACGCCGGATCGCGCGGGGGCACGCCCACCACGCCCGATCCCCGCACCCTCGATCTCCGACGCCAGGCCCTCGACCACCTCGCCAGCCTGGAGCGCCAGCCGCTGCGTCCTGTTCCGGAAATACACCGACATCGCGTGGCACGGAATCGCCACCACCAGACCCTGCACCGTCGTGATCAACGCGATCGAGATATCCCCCGCGAGTTGCGCCGGCCGGGCCGCACCTTCCGTCGTGCTGATCGTCTCGAATCCACCCACCATCCCGACGACCGTGCCCAACAGCCCCAGCATCGGCGCGACCTGCGCGATGAGCGCGATCCCGTCCGTGCTCCGCCCTAGCCGATCCACCTCGGTCGTGCCCGCCTCCTCGAGCGCCGATCGCATCTCCAAAAACCCGAACGGCGAACGCATGCACCGCGCCATCGCCTGCCCGAAGACCCGCGTCACAAAGCAGCGATTCTCCTCCGTGTCACAGAACCGCAGCGCGCCCTGGATGTCGTTCCCGCGAAGGTGACGAGAAAGACCCTCGACCACCTCCGGCGGCGTCAGCCTCGTGTCGCGAACCGTCAGCAGATGCACGATCGCCAGCGCCACCGCCGCCACCGACAGCATGATGATGACATATCCGATCGGACCGCCGCCCTTGATGTACTGCCACAACGTCCGCGACGACGCCGCGCCCGGACCGGCCTGCGCCAGCGTCACGCCGATCAACCAACCAATCGTCGAATGCACCATCATGGACCCTCGCCTTTCATGCCCGCGGGAGCCTTGGTCGGAACATCCGACGCCGTGCTTCTCGCCAGCAGCCAATCCGTCGATGTACTGTTCGGATACCGAACCACCAGTTCCTGCTTGAGTTTCGCCGCCCCCGCGGTGTCACCCATCGTCTCGAGCGCCGCCGACGCCTCGGCCAGAGCGAGCGCCGTCAGCGCCGCCGAGTGCCGCTCCAGCCGCGCGGGGACGTGCAACAACTCCGCAATCCCCATGAGCCGCGACTCCTCATCCACCTCCAGCAGCAGCGATCGCCCGATCCCCACACGCGCCCACGCCTCGACCCACCCGCCCGATCGCGTGTCGATCATGCCCCGCAACTCACTCCGCGCCTTGGCACGCGCCGACTCATCGCCAAGCCGCGACGCCACGAGGTTCGCCACCAGCGACAGCCCCGCGTCCTTCCCCTCGACACGAAGCAGCGTCGACAGATCGCCGACCTCCAGCCCGCACTCACCACGTGCCGCCGCCAGATACAGCCCCGCAAGGCGAGCCGCGCGTCGTCGCGCAGGACCCGCGTCCTCAGACACATGGCTCACCTCGCTCAGTGTCTCACCCCGCGCCAACGCCTGGACCGCAGGCGTCTTCTGCCAGATCGGCGGGAGCGACGACACCAGCCCCAACTCCGCATCAAACTCCAGCCCGCGCTCCAGAGCCTCGCGATCCTCCGATCGCGCGAACAACTCCGAGATAGGGACGCCCGACCCCACCCACACAAGCCAAGGCTCCAGCGCCAACGCCTGCACACCCCGCGACAATCGGCAGCGCACCAACCCCGCCGACGCGATCGCCGCCGTCGGTCCTTCCTCACTCGCGAACGTCGGCATCGCCCGCTCAAACAGCGGCTCCGCCCCGGGCACATCCCCTCGTTCCAGCCGCTCGCGCGCCCGCCACAGGTCCTGCCCGCCCTCAAGCCAATCCTTCATCCGGCCCGCCAGCTCCGTGCCCGACACGCCTCCTTCGATTGACCCCACCCGGTCCCAACCGATCACCGTCGCCATCATCTTCCCGTCGGCGTCACGCTGCCGAATCGTCACTCCAGCCGCCGAGATCGACTCAACGCCCGCCCGCTCCCACCCGGCTCGCCGTGCCTCACCCGCACGAAGCACCACCGTCAACGCCTCGCTCGACTCCGCCGCCGCCGCAACATCCTTCCCCTCACCCTTCACCGGCGTCGCATCCTGCGCCACAACCGGCGCACTCCACACCCACGACACCACCAAGGCCGTCGCACCCACACGCGAGATTGTCCACGCATCCCGTCTCACGGCGGCCCCGCGATAAACGTGTACGAACCCTTGCTCAGTGACGCGATTTGCTTCATCACCTCTTCCGAGTCCCGAGTCCCGAAGCAGATGCAATGGATCGGCACGTGCAACTTCGCGTTGAGCAACGCGATCTCGTCCACCGTCACCGGGTCGAACTCGCCGTCGGTCATGAAATAGATCGCCTCGGGACGCGGCTTCATCGAGAACGCCATCTGAAACGCCGGCAGCGGCACCGTCCCGCCCGCATCATGCAGGTTCCCGATCTCCGCGATCGCCCAACGCTTCCCGCTCCACACCGCCTCGGTCCACTCCGTCTTGTTCCCCAGAGGATTCGCTCCATCGCTATACGGCAAAACAATGAACTGGGCCGTCTCCGGGAGCGACCGGATCGACTCGCTCAACTGCCCCTTCAGCGAGTCGAGTTTCCCGCCGACACCCATCGAACCTGAGACATCGACGATGTACACAAAGCGGTTCCCCGTTGCCTCGACGCCGAAGAAACTCGCCCCGCCGCCCCCCCCCNNCGCCGCCCGAGAGCGTGCCGATGTCCGTGATCTCCCCGATCGCGCCCTCAAGCCCGCTCGCCGCGTTCGCGTCCATCAGGTCCGCCGCCACGGGCTCCTCCAGCGAAATCTCGGGCACCGCCGGCGCATCGAGCGACACCGCACTGTCCTGCAGCGACGCCAACTCCTCCTCCGAAGACACCGCGAACTCGACCCCTGGCCCCTCCGAATCCACCCGACCCGGCCCCGCCGGCCCGCCCCACCCGATCAGCATCGACACCAGACCCATCAGCACATGCACGATCACCGATACAAGCACGCCAACCACCGCCGCCCGCCTCCCCCAACGCCACAACAGTTCCCGAAGGCTGGGCGGAACCTCGGCGTCACGGTCATTCTGAAGTTCAACGTATTCCGTCACGTCGTCTTTCATCCTTCATGCTTGGGGACAGTCGGGGACGGATGGGGGTGGGGGGTGCCACACATCATCGGCGACACGCCACTCACGCACCCACTCCGCGTGAATCCCGGCCCACTCGCCGATGTCCGGAGTGACCCAGGCCAAACCTCGGCCCATCTCGGAGCCGGCTGGTCGCGATCAACCCACGAAGGGCCGAAGCGTCGCTCCTGCGCGAAGCGACCATCAGGGCTGCCCCAACAGTCTACAGACATCGCCTGAGCCGGGTTGCAACTCCTCCGTAAACCCCCGCCTTCAACCCTCAACCCAATCCCTTCAGTGCGAGTCCATTCGATGCCCAAGCACCGATGGTTCGCACCCATCCGCCCACCCAACCGATTTCCAGACATATCCTTGGGACAAAGTCCCTTCCGCCCGACCTCGCACGCCACCATCCCGCCCAAGCCGCCCCAAACCATGCCAAACCACGCCGACGCATCCAAGCCCTACCGCCGGGTCCTCCTCAAACTCTCCGGCGAGTCCTTCGCCAAGCCAGGCCAGTTCGGGATCGATGGCGAGGAACTCTCCTCCATCGCCAAAGAAATCAAGGCCGCCACCGGAGCCACCCAGATCGCCGTTGTTGTCGGTGGCGGAAACATCATTCGCGGGGCCTCCCTCGCCGAGTCCGGCCGCATCGAGCAGGCCACCGCCGACCACATGGGCATGCTTGGCACCGTCATCAACGCCCTCGCCCTGAAGGAAGCCCTCTTTGCCGAGGGCGTCGATTGCCGCGTCATGTCCGCGATCGAGATCCGCGCCGTCGCCGAGCCGTTCATCCGGTCTCGCGCCCTGCGACACCTCGAGAAGGGCCGCGTTGTCATCCTCGCCGCCGGCACGGGCAACCCCTTCTTCACCACCGACACCTGCGCCGCCCTCCGAGCCACCGAACTCGCCTGCGACGTGCTCCTCAAAGCCACCAAGGTCGATGGCGTCTACTCCGCCGATCCCAAGAAGGACCCTAAGGCCACGCGATTCGAACGCCTCACCTTCGCCGACGCCCTCAACAAAAACCTACGCGTCATGGACATGACCGCCCTCGCCATGTGCGGCGAGCACAAACTCCCCGTCCTCGTCTTCGATTACAAGAAACACGGCAACATCGCCAAGGCCGTCCGAAAGGATCCCATCGGCACTCTTCTCTTACCTTCGTAAGTCCCCGCCCAAACAATCTCCGATTCACCCATCCGACCTGCCAAGGAGCCACCCATGTCCTTCACCGATCCCGATTCCATCCTCCTGTTCGCCGAAGAGCAGATGGAGAAAGCCGTCGATTATCTCAAGCAGGAGTTCCGCGGCATCCGCACCGGCCGAGCCCACCCAGCCCTCGTCGAGTTCGTGAAGGTCGATTACTACGGCTCGATGACCGAACTCAAGTCCCTCGCCGCCATCAGTGTCCCCGAGCCAAGCCAACTCCTCGTCAAGCCCTTCGACGCCGGTAGCGTCGCCGCCATCAAGACCGCCATCGAGGGCGCGGGCCTCGGACTCAACCCCATGCCCGAGGGCAAGCAACTCCGAATCACGATCCCCATGCTCTCCTCCGAGCGCCGACAGAAACTCGTCGCCCAGTGCAAGAAACTCGCCGAGGAGCAGAAAGTCGCCATCCGAAACATCCGACGCGACGCCAACAAGCACGCCGACGCCCTCGCCAAAGCCCCCACCGGCGGCCTCCCCGAGGACGAGATCGACACACTCAAGGAAGAGATCCAGAGCCTCACCAAAAAGGCCGAGGAAAACGTCGACACCCTCACCAACAACAAGATGAAGGAAGTGCAGGAGGTCTAAGCGACCCTCGCCCGCGCGACATCAAGCAGATCCGGAATGAAACAGGGCTGGAGCACACGCTCCAGCCCTGATCGTTCTTAGACTCGCGGCGCAGGCGTCCCGCCCGAGCCTCTCACTCTACAACTCAATACCGATAGTGGTCCGGCTTGTACGGCCCATCCGCCGGCACGCCCAGATACTCCGCCTGCTCCTTGCTCAACCTCGTCAGTTTCGCACCCAACTTGTCGAGGTGCAGCCGAGCGACCTCCTCGTCGAGCTTCTTGGGAAGGACGTACACCTTCTTCTCGTACGCCCTCGTGTTCGTGAACAACTCGATCTGCGCCAGCACCTGGTTCGTGAATGAGTTGCTCATCACGAAACTCGGGTGACCCGTCGCGCACCCAAGGTTCATCAGCCGACCCTCCGCCAGCACCAGGATCGAGTGCGCCTTCACGCCCTTGCCCGCAGGGAACGTCCACTCGTCGAACTGCGGCTTGATGACGTGACGCTTCGACCCCGGATACTTCGCAAGACCCGCCATGTCGATCTCGTTGTCAAAGTGCCCGATGTTCGCGACGACGGCCTTGTCCTTCATCCGCGCCATGTGCTGCACCGTGATGACGTTCTTGCTCCCCGTCGCCGTGATGAAGATGTCCGCCGTCTCGATGTAATCCTCGGCGAGAACCACCTGGTACCCCTCCATGCACGCCTGCAACGCGCAGATCGGGTCGATCTCCGTCACGATCACGCGGCAGCCCTGCCCGCGAAGCGCCTGGCAGCAGCCCTTGCCCACGTCGCCATAGCCGAACACGACCGCCACCTTCCCGCTGAGCATCACGTCCGTCGCCCGGTTCAGCCCGTCGACCAGCGAGTGCCGGCAGCCATACAGGTTGTCGAACTTGCTCTTCGTCACGCTGTCGTTGACGTTGATCGCCGGGAAGAGCAACTGGCCCTTCTTCTGCATCTCGTAGAGCCGGTGCACGCCCGTCGTCGTCTCCTCGCTCACGCCGACGATGTCCTTGCCCATCCTCGTGAAGCGACCCGGACGGTCCGCGATCGAGTTGCGGATGGTGTCGAGCACATACTTCCATTCCTCGGGATCGTTCTTCGCGTTGTACGCGGGCACCTTCCCGGTCTTCTCGAACTCCGCGCCCTTGTGCACGAGCAGCGTCGCGTCGCCGCCGTCGTCNNCTGCGTCGAGAAGATGTTGCACGAGCACCACCGAACATCGGCGCCCAGCTCCACCAGCGTCTCGATCAGCACGGCCGTCTGCACCGTCATGTGCAGGCTCCCCGCAATCTTCGCGCCCTTCAGCGGCTTCTTGCTCGCGTAGCGGCTCCGGATCGCCATCAGACCGGGCATCTCGTACTCCGCGAGACGGATCTCGTCCCGCCCCAGGCGGTGCAGCGTCAGATCCTTCACGCGATAGTCGGGCGCGCTCACGGCAGACTTGTTGCTCTTCATCTTCATCGTCGGTGCTTTCGTCGGAGGCATGTCGGGTTCCTTTGAAAAATGCCACATGGTCTAACGACCAAAACTTCAGAATACAAACGGCCGTCTCTTCGTCTTCCGATCCTTCGCGTTCGCCTCTAAATCCGCGCCACGCACGCAAAGAGCCCAGGCCCCATCGCCTGCGGCTCGCTCGGCAGCGGCGTCACCTCGCACGAGCCAAACCCCGCCTCCAGCGCCCACGCGCGGATCATCCCCGGCTCGAATCCAAGGTGCTTGTGCCCCATCGTCCGCTTGTACGCCTCGCGCGTGTGAGGCAGCATGTCCACGATCAACGCCACGCCCCCGCCACGCTCCTTCGTCAAGATCCGACGCATCTCCCGCAGGATCGCCCGGGGATCATCCGAATGATGCAACACAAGTACGCACACCGCCGCGTCCACCGTGCCGTCGCCAAGGACATTCCTCGGCAACTTCTCGAGGTCTCCCTTGACGAACCGCACGTTGTCGAAGCGCGCGAGACGGGCCTTCGCAGACTCCAGCATCGCCGCCGACGAGTCCACCGCGATCACCCCGCCCACACGTCCCTCCACGCCACCGTCCCAACCGCGATCATGGCTCGACAGCCACGGTGCGATCAACTCCGCCGCGTTCCCCGTCCCACACCCAAGGTCCGCGACGCGCCAGTCGGGCCACACGAGCGCCAACAGCGACACCGCCGTGAACGACGAGCCATACAGCGTCTCACGCACGCGCTCCCACTCGCTCCCCCCGCCCCCGCCCACGCGACCAAAGAACGACTCGCTGTCGGTCTTCCGCTCCTCGATCACCGCCCGAAGCCGCCGCAGGTCCTCGTCGAGTTCCGGATCGCTCACATCGATTCCGCTCCCGCTCGTCCCGACCAACTGGTCCTTTACCACCAGCCACAGCGCCCGCGACGCCACAGGTAGATCGTCGAGCACCAGCCGATAGAAGGTCTGCGTCCCCTCGTTGCGACGAACCAGCCACCCGCCGCCACTCATTCCCCCTCCGCCCTCCGCAAGCACCTTCAGATGCCGGCTCACCGTCGACTGTGGCAACTGCACCACGCTCGCCACCTCGCCCACCGACAACTCCTCGAGTTCGAGGATCCGAAGGATGCGCAGACGCACACGCTCGCTCAGCGCCGACAGCCGCTCGGTCACGGGCGACACCCGTGCCGCCGACTCGCCACTCGCACTCCGACGCGAGGGCGTCCCAACGACAGCCGACTCCGGGCTCGTTCGATCAGAGGGGGACACAGGCCGGGACTTTGAGGGGGCTTTGTGCTTCATCCATTCATCCGGATGAATGGTAGAAGTATCATCGGCCATGGGCAACGCCCCTCGACCATTCTCCCCGCCTCAGAAATGGCGCTTCCATGCCCTGTTCGGAACCAGATCGGGTCCCAAAGCCCGCCCATCGCTTCGGTTCACAAGGAATAGCCCCATAAAAGCAAATGATCTGCGGCAACTCACTCAGGACTGAACAACTGAAGACTGCCCCCGATCAAGAGTTGTTCAGCCCTCGATCATCGTCTTCGAGGGCTCAAAAACCGTTATCAAGGGCTCAAAGGTCGGTGTCGCGGGCCCGATATGGACAAGAAATGCCCCGACAAGTCCAGGCGACGCCTCGACAACGATCACGACGCCCGTGTCGCAATCATCGCGGCCTCGTTGCCACGCCAAAACCATCGCCCCGAGGTCGCGCACGCCCGAAAACCAACAAACGCCCAACCCCGAACGCCCGACCCCGAACGCCCGACCCTAAATCCCTACCTCGGCCTTGCCCTTGATGGGCCTCTCACGCCGGCATAAGCCATCGGTACGCCCATCGCTACGCCCGCGACAAATCCCGCGCTCAGTTGTACTCAGGGACCACACCGAGCGTCGGCCCCTCGACGAGGTTGTACACCTTCATCATCTTCAACACGCCCGGATCCTTGGGCGCGATCGCGTACGCGTACCGCAAATGCCGGATCGCGCTCACGCGGTCGTTGATGTCGCCGTAGAAATTCGAGAGGTTGAACTCGTGCACGAACGACTTCCCACCGTCGAGACGCGCCGCCGTCTTGAGCGCCTGCTCCGCCTCGTCATTGAACCCGCACTTGTGGGCATAGATCCCCAGGAGCGAGTGGTCCTCGGCGTTGCCACGCTCCTCGATCCGGTGACGCAGGAACGTCATGAGATCGTCCCGGCTTCCCGCCTGGTACATCGCCTCGGCCAGCAACTCCGCGTACCGTTGCGTCCCCGGACGAGTGTCGAGCGCCAGGCGGAACTCGTACGTCGCCTCCTGCGCCTGACCGGCCTTCAGCAGCGTCTCGCCATACCGAACGCGCGCCTCGACGTCATCGGGCCGACGCGAGAGATACTCGCTGTAGTCCTTGAGCGACTCGGGATACCGCGCGTACAACGCGTGCCGGTCCGCCGACTCGAGCACCGTGAACAGCGGCCGCTCCTTCTTCGCGCATCCGCCAAACGTTCCCGCCATCGCGATCAGCATCGCGCCGCTCGAGATCACGCCAAACACCACCGCCCGAGTCGAAGTCCGTCCCATCCGTACACTCCGTTTCATCAACAATCGCCACGCGCCAACGCGGCTGGCCACACACACAGAACAGGTCGGCATCATACTCAAACCCGGCCCGCCCGATCACCACTCCAGACGCCACTCCATCAACACACGCGGACACTCGTGTGTTCGACGATCAATCCAAGATTGCCCATGTCCACCACACCGCCCCACATCCCGCCCCTCGGCCCACCGACACGCACAGTCGTCCTCCTCCACGAGATGCCCCAACCCGCGCCCATCCCCACACACCTCGACTGGCTCCTCGAACTCCCAGGACACCTCCGCCCGAATCCACAGAACGATCCCAACTCTCGCTCACTGCTCGCCTTCCGACTCGCCCTCGGCGACACCCACCGCCCCAATCACCTCCAACCCGGCTCGACGCTGGTCCTGGATCAACTCGACAACCACCGCGCCCTCTATCTCTTCCATCAGGGCCCGCTCCCCCCAGCTCCAACTGACACCCCCCGAGGCCCAGCCAGCGGCTCCGTCACCCGCCTCGCTACAGGCGAAATCCACTGGAAGTCTCTGTCAGAAAGCCATTTAGAGTTCATCGCCCGCTGGCCCATCTCCGAGCACAACAGTCATCGTGTCCACGAGTACGCCGCCAATCTCAATCGTGAGACTCTGGACAACGATCAGGCGCAGGCCCTTCCGCCCGGCGTCCTCGCCCGTTTCGTGCTCGTGACCCACAAACCTTGACCCGAAAATCCTAAATCTGGTAAGGTGGGTGGGCAGGAATCACACAGGACGGACCGCCGGGCCAACTCGGCGTGCCCCGGCCAGACACGGGAACTCTCCCGCAACAGCCGGCCACACCATCTCCCGTCGCCCGCCAATCGACTTACCAGGGACCGCGCCACTCGCGACCCCGCACGACACAGGGAGGCCGATCATGCCGCACTCGCTCTTCTCGCCCGATGGCTCGATGGGGAATAGTGGGGGAGGTGCAAGTGGTGGAAGTGGCGGATCTGGAGGCGGGATGATCCGCCACAACCGTCCCCTCGGCGCGCCCCTTGGCACTCCCCAACCGAGCCCCCAACCAATATCACAACGACAGGACCCCGACGACGTCCTCCCCCCCGAGCCGCCGCCGCCCAAGATCCAGGCCTTCGAACAGAAGTTCGGAGCCAAACGCCACGAGGACGAGTGGGACCGCACCCCCAACGTCACCGGCACCGGCGCCATCCACGTCCGCTGCTTCCACTGCAAACTCAACGACGACGCCCTCGCCCTCCTCGAGCAATCCGTCAACGAATGGCTCGACGCCCACCCCCAATACGAGGTCAAGTTCGTCACCACCGCCATCGGCGAATGGCAGGGCAAAACAAAGGAACAGCACATGGTCGTCCAGGTGTGGGTGTAACCGCCGAGGTCACCGACGCGTTTATGGTGTCACCACTCTCTTAAGTGGTGTCGCCCCGTTTCCTACCAAATCGCGTGGGGCCGGGACGGGGATGTGGATGGGGCGGCTGTCGCTTCCCTTTTCTCTATGCACTCGTGGCACAGGCGTCCAGCCTGTGTCTATCACTTCTACAAACCTCGCCACACGCCAACGTTCGACTCCTCCGTGGGTGCCATCAGTTGGCCAGCCGGGTGGCACTGAACTCTAGTCACCGTGCCACTGAAGTCCGGTTCCTCTGGACTTTGTTCGTGGGACGTGACGAAAGTCAGCGAGTATGGCAACTCATGGGCGATCGTCACGACAGAGGCATCCACCGCACCCCACGCCACCCAACTCCCGCCCGACGCCGAACCTAGCCGATACACCATCCCATGTGCGGCCTGGTCGGCATCCTCTGTGCCCATGGGCATCGATCGCGGGCCACGCGGGGCGATGTGGTCCGCATGCGCGACGCCCTCGCCCATCGCGGGCCCGACGACGCCGGCATCTTCACCTGGCCGAGCGACGCCGACTCGCCCGTCGTTCTGCTCGCCCACCGCCGCCTGAGCGTCATCGACCCGGGCCCCGGCGGACACCAGCCGATGACGCGAGGGCGATCCGTGCTCGTCTACAACGGCGAACTTTACAACGACGACGAACTCCGCAAGGACCACCTCGCCGCCTTCCCGGAGACGCGATTCGAGACAACGTGCGACACCGAGACTATATTACATATGTGCAACGCGCGCGCCGCCCGCGACTGGCGCGCCGGGGAAGTCCCAAGACTCCTCCGAGGCATGCACGCGATGTGCTACGTGGACACGACCGCCCGAAAAGCCGTGCTCGCACGCGATCCGCTCGGCATCAAGCCGCTGTACTACTGGATCTCGCCCGACCAGCAAGAACTCGCCCTCGCCAGCGAGATCCACGCGCTCTTCGAGCACCCGGCGATCTCGCCGACGCCCGACATGCCGGGCGTGGCGGCGTACCTGGTCACCATCCGCACAACGCTGGGGCATCGGACGATGTTCGAGGGTGTGCGCGCGCTCGAGCCGGGCGAGACGATCGAGGTGGATTTCTCCGGGCCACGCCTGCGGCTGTCTCGGAGGATCACGCCGATCGAGCGGTGCCGCGTGGAACGCCCGGCGGAGGAGTGCCGGGCGATCGTGGAGGACTCGGTGCGGCGGCATCTGCGGTCGGATGTGCCGGTGTGCTGTTTGTTGAGTGGCGGATTGGACAGCACGATTCTTGCGAGTGTTTCACGTGGAACACTCATGACATCGGGTTCCCAGAATGCCGTATTACGAACGTATGTGGCCGGGGCGGCGGGTGGGGATGATCTTAATGTATCGACACGTGTTGCGCGCGCACTGGGAACGAATCATGCGACGGCGTTGGTGACACGGGAGATGTTTGTAGAGCGGTGGCGGTGGCTGGTGGAGGGGGCGGGGGTGCCGCTGTCGACGCCGAATGAGGTGGCGATCTATGAGGTGGCGCGGCGGCTGCGGGAGGACGGCGTGATAGTGGCGCTTTCGGGGGAGGGTGCGGACGAGTTGTTCGCGGGGTATCACCTGTTGATGGAGGCGATCGAGAGCGAGAGTGGCGGGTCGCGGGCGGATCGGTTCGATGGAGGGATGGCGATGCTGCGGGCGGCGTCGTGGTTACCTGCGTCGATGCTGGCGGAGGTGCTGAGCAAGCGGGCGCTTCGAGAGTCGGAGTCAGGGCGCGGGCTCATGGAGTGGTATCGCGGGCGGTGGGAGGAGTTGTCGCCGCGCGAGGCGAGCCCGTTGCAGGTGGCGCTGCGGATGTTGCGTCGGATCAACCTGGAGGGGCTGCTCACGCGGCTGGATTCGTCGATGATGCGGGCGGGGGTGGAGGGGCGGACGCCGCTGGCGGATGCGCGGGTGGCGGCGTTTGCGGATTCGCTCTCGGTGGCGGACAAGTATGACGGCGGGGTGGAGGGGGCGCTGGGGACGAAGGTGGTGCTACGGCAGGCGTTTGCGGATCGCGTGCCGGGGGAGGTGCTGACGCGGGCGAAGGCGAGTTTTCCGCTGCCGTTCCAGGAGTGGATGGTGGGGGCGGGGCTTGAGGACGTGTTCGCAGAGAGCCCCGCGCGGGAGTGGTTCACGGAGGCGGGGTGGGAGGCGCTGACGGCGCCGGACGCGGCGCGACGATCGATCGCGGCGTGGCCTGTGGCGAATGTGGCGATGTGGGCGGGGCGGTGGTGGGGGTGGGGGGGGGTGGTGGGGGTGAGTGGGATTAGCAACGTCGTACAGGACAATGGGTTGCCACTTGTTGATGGAAGCTCGAATCCTTGACTTGACACGGTGATTGAATCTTGGTGGAATGTGACGGCTCCCGGGACGGCTCCCGGACGGAACGGGTGGAACGCCTCCACTCACTTATCCGGAGAGTCTCATGTCAACGTGGATTGGTCGTCTTAGTTCACGACTTGCATGGCTTGTTGCTGCGAGTGGTGTCACATGTTCACCGCAACAGGGATTGGCGGACACTCGGCCTTCATCAGCGGCAGTCAAGGTTGGAGAGTGGTGGTTCGCGCCGATCGTGTCTGATCAACCTTCGACATGTCAAACGGTCCACAGTGTCCTGGCGCTGAGCACGAAGGTGGACACGGTTGGGAACAACCTTGTGGCGGTGTGGTATGTCCGGCCCGGCACTACGGAAGAGATGTGGACGGCGTGGACGTGGGAGTCATCGGACCCGTGGGACGCGATCAAGTATGTCCGCGACACGCTGGGGATCTCAGAGTCGTGTGGCAATGTCTGGCCGACGTCGGACGTGCAGTATGCGGGGCCCGGGCAGACGCCGGTGGTGTATGACAAGGGGTTTGTGGAGACGGATCTTGTTGGGCAGGCCATCGGGCCTGCGCCCGATCGGGACATCTGGATCGATGTGCTGAAGGACATCGGGTATCAGGTGGCGGACGTGGTGTTTGATAAGACGCCGCTGGAGGGGCAGGTGGTGCACTGCGACCAGAAGGGGTGGCTGAACACGATGGCGGCGAGCGTGGAGATGACGCTCTTTGATCTGTCAGAATCTCAAGGGACAGTTCTCCGGAACACCTTCGTTTCAGAATGTCAGCCCGGACTTACCACGGCGGTAGTGATTCCTATGGCGGATATCTTGACCCCGGCTCCACTCCCCGTTCTGGCTCCAGGGTGGACTCCGGTCGCGCCTTCGCCAGCGAATCCTGTGCCAGGGCGCGTGTCGCCATGGAGTTGCGTCTGGTCGTCCGCTGGAGGGGGAACATGCACTTGTACTTCAACATTCTATAATGAATGGACTGGTGCTGGGCCATGCCCTGGCGCGACATGGGCGCCGCCGATGGCGACGTGCTTGTGCATTATCCGAGGCATGACGACGTGTGTGTCGGCGTCAGCGTGTGCCGCGAATAGTTGTCCAGCAACGGGTCCTAATCCGAATCCGGCGGATACGGTACCCGGCCCAACGGGAAACCAAGGTTACGCTTTGGGGTGCAATCCGGGCACATGCACGATTACGTATGAGTACTGGATGAGATAAAACAACGCGTGCGGAGGTGGGAGGTATTCCAGCAACACTCAGTCGATCACGTCCGTTGATTATGGTCGCTCGTTGTATGACCATAGTCGTGACGTTGTCAGCGACTGTGCCGCTCTGCTACATCTCTTGGAATGCCGTGCGACTGTTAGCGATCACCACCGCAACTATGATGTCAGACACGGAGTACTTGCGGGCGGGGACAGCAACGTTGACTCAGGCGGTCTCTGCGAGACCGCTTGTCTTTGAGCAGTGGTCTCAGATGCCGATTCCCGAGTACTGGGACCCTTTGGCTGTTCGCGCGCGGTCACGAGTATCGCGTGTGTTTCCTGGAGTCGGCGGCACCACCGTGTGGGGTTTCGTTGCCTGGGGACTCTTGTACGTTCTAGTTCTCGTTCTCTCTGTTGGGGTTGCGGTACGACGATATCCGGCGTATTCATCGGACTTGTCGCCGGTCGTGCGTCGTGAAGCCATCGTACGCGGTGTCGGCTCGGGTGTTCGTTGGAGCGTGGGGCGTGTGGCGCTCGCGATGCTTTGTGCCAGCGGACTTCGAGCGATGACTGATATATGGGCAGGTTGGTTCGTCGTATGGTGGTACTTTCAGGGGTGGTCCTCGTTACCTGCCTACGACATCATCAGCAAGCTCGAACGTGCCACACCACTTGTGGGCGCGGTGGCTGTGGGTGTGTTGTTGCCGTACGCGGTGTATTCGAGTGTGCGAAACACAATTAGGATCCGGCTCCCCGTCTCCGCGGTTCGCTGTTCAGTGTGTAACTATCCGGTGGGGTTGGTTCTGCGGTGCCCGGAGTGTGGCGCACCGGCACCAATTCATGAAGCGGCTCCGGGGGGGCTCGCGAGTACGAGGCGTAAACGCGGCGCTTGGTTTGTGCGAGTGTGCGTGATGTTCTTTGTTTTGCCAGTGATTTCATTCTTGATCACCGGCCATCCCGACGAGATCGCCCGACGCCTTCTTCCATCACGTCGGATCACGGACGAAAGACTACCAACGCTCAGGATTCCCGTGGGCCGAGGCTGTATTCTCGGGAGTGCACGAGGCCTGACGCGGACGTTGATATGGTGCGACCCCATCGAATCGAGTTCTTCGCTTGGATATTCGCAACCGATTGCAGCGTTGAGGATCGTGACCGTTGCATCAACTGGCGTCTGCGTGGTCAACGAGATCGACCGAAATGGCATTCGGAGTCGTTCACTCTCGGTCATTCAGTCTGGAGGGGTCGTGTTGAATGGGGGCTCAATCATCTGGATGGGTCTCGTGCATTCCAACGCATTCGTTTCGCAAGACCCGCTCATGATGGACAAGGTCATCGGGATCCGATATGACACGGACTGGCCAGTTGCAAGTTTTACGCGAGTCAATAGTCTTGGCGATGCCGGTGTGCTTGGAGACGTTGTTCGCGCACTCGATTGGTCGAAGTTCGATATAGTGTCGGAGCACTTCGGTATCAACCAGAGCCCGGTATTGGTTGATATGAAGACTTTGAATGTGGACTCGACGCCGTAACGGCGTCAGAGGCCCACAGGCGACGGCTGCTCTGGCGTATCGTCCTGTCACCTCGGCCGAGCGTCCAATCGCGGGGCGAGCGCGGCGCACATCCCAAGCACCTGTATCGATGCAGCGCATCGCTGAGCGTGCACGATTGCTTGGAGACACATTGCGATCTGAGCGTGGATGTGTATGAGTTGAAATCGCAGGCGGGATGCCAATGCCACGTCCTTGGGTAGATGTGGTTGTGGAGACATCGGGCGGGGGAGAGGGAGGTTGGGAAGACCCGCGCGAAGCGTGGGGATACCCGAAGTGGTCATTCGATTGTGTGCGACGGTGGTTCTGTCGCGATCGGGCGGGCGTCGACTCGTTGGGCGGCGATGCGATCCGCGGATGGGACTTTGATGTCGTAGACGAGTCGGAGGGCGCGCATGACTTTGATGATGAGGTAGGAGGCGTCGAACTCCCACCAGTGGAGGCCGTGGCGGGCGGAGGCGGGGAAGGCGTGGTGGTTGTTGTGCCAGCCTTCGCCGAAGCCGAGGACGCCGAACAGGGGGTTGTTTCGGCTCTCGTCGTGGCTGCGGAAGGGACGTGTGCCCCAGAGATGGCAGACGGAGTTGATGCTCCAGGTGACGTGGTGGACGAAGAAGACCCGGACGAGGCCGCCCCAGATGAATCCGAGGAGGCCGCCGGTCCAGGACATGGTGGCGAGGCCGCCGATGAGTGCGGGGATGGCGAGTCCGAGCAAGGCCCAGAGGAGGAAGGTTTTGCTGACGGATCTGCAGACGGGGTCGGCGTGGAGATCCTTGACGTACTTCAGTGGGTCTTTTTCGTCTGGGAGTTGGCCCATGGCGTTGGCGCTGAAGACTTCCTGATCGAAGAGCCATCCCATGTGGGAGTGCCAGGCTCCGCGGATGGATCCCCAGAAGGAATCGCCGTGGGTGTGGGGCGAGTGGGGGTCGCCGTGTTTGTCGCTGACCTGGTGGTGTCGGCGGTGTGTGGCGACCCAACGGAGGAGTGGTCCCTCGAAGGCCATGGATCCGAGGATGGCGAGGGTTGCGGAGACGACCTTGTTGGTTTTGAAGCTTCGGTGGGTGAAGAGCCTGTGGTATCCGATGGTGATGCCCAGGCCTGTGAGGAGGTACATCCCGATGAAGAGGGTGAGATAGATCCAGTCGAAGGCGACGCCCCAGAGGAGGATGGCGGCGGCGATGACGCCGAGGAACGGGACGACGACGACGGTGCCATTGACGAGTTTGAGCATCCGGCTCGGTGGAGGCTCATCGATGTGAGTGTCGGAGTTTGGGATGGCGGTGGGGGCGTTGATGTCGGTGGCAATATTGATGATGTCGGGCTTTGGTGCCGAGGCCATCGACATGGCGAATCGCTCCTTGACTCTACTCATGCCGGATGGAACCAACATCCGGAGAAGAACGACCGTCACCGTTGGGCGACGGTCGTTTGAAGGTGATTACCAGCGCCGGTCGCCGCCGCGATCGCCACCGCGACCGCCGCCACCGAAGCCGCCGCGACCACCGCCGCCGCCACCGAAGCCGCCGCGGCCGCCGCCGCGATCTTCGCGGGGCTTGGCCTCATTGACGGTGATGGTTCGGCCGCCGAGGTCGGTGCCGTTGAGCGACTCGATGGCCTTTCGGGCATCGGCGTCGTTCATCTCGACGAAGCCGAAGCCACGGGGGCGACCGGTGTCGCGATCCATGACGAGGCTTGCCGACTGGACCTCGCCGTGGGCGGCGAAGGCAGCGCTGAGTTCTGATTCGGTGGTCTGGAAGGAGAGATTACCAACATAGATCTTCATGAAAGAGATCCCTGGCCGAGTGCCGAGCCAACAGAGATCCTCGGAGACGATCTAGGTCGGGCTCGCCGGGTTGTGGGCAACGTTGTCCACGAGCCGGCGTATCAAGATGAGTGCGGGAGATGATAGCCAGGTTGGAGGGGTGATTGGAAGCGCGGAGAGAACCCCGAACCAAACCCGTCCGGCGGATTTGGGTGGGAGAAGGAGTGGGCTAGAGGCCTTGTTGGAAGGCGTCGAGGTAGTCGAGGAGATCGTCGATGGTGATGCCGCAGTCGGAGTTGAGGTCGGCATCGAGGCTGCCTGAGGAGAAGGCTTCGAGGAAATCGAGGAGGTCGTCGATGGTGACGCCGTCGTCGGCGTTCATGTCGGAGATGGGTCCGACCTGGACGGTGAGTTGGAGTTTGGGGAGTGCGTTGATGGCGGCGGCGGTGGCGTTTTCTTTGGTGTAGAAGGCTGGGTAGGTCGGGTCTCCGGTGCCGCCGCCCGGGCCTCCGGCGGCGGGTTCGAGGCTGGAGATGTTGAGGAGGATTCGGCCGTCGCGGAGGGATTGCTGGAAGTAGGCCTTGGCGCCCGAGGCGCAGAGGTCGATGTCGAAGGTGAGTTCGGTGGCAGCGGGCATGAGGTCGCCTGGGTTCACGGTGGAGGTCGTGCCGATGGCGAAGGGCTGGGCGTTGAAGCGGTTTGTGATCTGGTTGGAGACGTCGGTGGGTATGAGGGAGGAGTCGAAGACGGCGGCGTAGGCGGAGCGGATGGACTCGCCGATGGGGTTGCCGTTGAAGTAGGGGGTGTCTTCGGCGAAGGTGGCGTTGGAGATGCCGTTGCGGAAAGAGACTCCGAAGAGTTCGGTGGGTTTGCCGACGGTGGGGTCGGGGATGTAGTCGGGGTCGGTGTCGGGGAGGAGGCTTTGGTAGGAGATGGGGGTGGTGTCGTATCGGGCCTGGTTGTCGGCGCTGACGCTGACTCGGACGCGTGCGGCGCGGATCTTGTAGGCGGCACGAGGGAGGCCTGGCTGGACCTCGGTGGAGGTGTTGAAGCCGATGATGAACTGGGAGTCGCGGTCGTCGAAGCCATCGACGAGGATGGCGCCGAAGGTTGGGGCGGAGGACTCGGTGCCGGCGGCGAAGTTGAAGGGATAGAACCAGCGGTCGAGGGATGGCGAGGAGTAGGACACGTTGACGACGCCGGCGTTGGCGAGGTTCGCGATGAACGAGACTGTGAGTGCCGCAACCGCTCCCGCCCCGATGAGTTTCATGGGTCTCCCTTTCGCATGTATCCGGACGGTCATGCGCGATCGCTCGGGTGTGAGTTCGGCGACGCGTCCGGTCGATGATGGTATGCGTACGATGGATCGAATGGGACTCAGGTGGAGCGGAAGCCGGGTTGAGAATGCATGGAATTTGGCGGCATTTCGGGATGATTTGGCGTCTCGCGACCGTGGATGCCCGGATCGATGACGGGGTGTCATCGGGCACCCGCATGGGGCATTCGCGTTGTCCTGTGATGCGTGTTGCGCGCGGGTTCACGCTGATTGAAACGCTGGTGGTGGTGGCGGTGATCGCGCTGCTTGTCGGGCTACTCCTGCCTGGGCTTGCCCGGGCGAGGGCGTGCGTGCGGTCGACGAAGGAGTTGGCGACGGGGCAGCAGGTGATGACGGCGTACCACCTGTACAGCGTGGATTATCGGGATTGGTTGTTGCCCGGGTATCCGCCTGCATCGTGGGTCTCGGCCCAGGTGACGACGAACACGGGTGCAGTAGTTACTGGCGAGGAGGCGCAGCGGTATGTGTGGCGTCTGGCGCCGTATCTGGGGTCTCATCTTCCGGGGCTGTATCCCGAGGAGAAGTTGTACACGTTCATCCTGAGCGATGAGCCGAACTACATCCAGAACGGGCAGAACGCGTCGTATGTGTTGAGCCTGTATCCGTCGTTGGGTCTGAACGCGTCGTTCTTTGGGGGGAACGACCGTCGTCAGCAGTTCGATCGGGTGACGCGGCAGGTCTTCGGACGGGTGTACCTGGAGCGGATCTCGGACGCGCAGCGGCCTTCGGAGGATTATGTGTTTGTTTCGGCTCGATCGGCGGTGAATCCGCTTGTGCCGGATCTTGGTGCTCCTGAGGGATTCTTCCGGGTTGAGCCGCCGGTGTATGGGGCGGCACAGGGCCGGCTGTGGTCTCTTGCGTATGACAAGAAGGCGGCGACGCCTGAGGTGAATAGTGGGAACGTTTCGCTCCGGCACTGGGGGAAGGGCGTGGCCGCTCATCTAGATGGGCATGCTGGGTTGCAGGGCTGGGACGAGATGAGCGACATGCGGCACTGGGCGGATGGGGCGACATCTGTCGAATGGGGAATCGCACCCCGATGAAGGCCGAACAGGGTTGTGGGTCATCGCATAGTCGATGGCAAAGTGGAGTCTTGCAGAGGTGTTGTAGATTGCGGTAGGCACACGCGGGACGCCTGTGCCACAAGATCTGGTAGTTTTGGATCGTGGCTTGCGATGTGTTTGGGCTTGGTTCGTTGACTCGGTGGTGGGGGCGTGCTTTTATTGAGGCCCTTCCGGGAGCGTCCCGGGAGACCGGATCAGGACGTCGGCCCGCAGTCGCGGACGGCCGGCAGATCGCTCGCGGCGGAAGCCCTCCATTGCGAGCACCTCGGAGCGTGCGTCGCATCCGAGAGACGGAGAAACCCATGGCTCGTTACACCGGTCCCAAGCTGAAACTGTCTCGTCGCGTGAATGCTCCGATCGCGGACATTCCGAAGCACACGACGAAGCGTGACCTGACGTTCCCCGGGATGCACGGGTATCGCGGTCGTCGTCTTCGTGACTACGGCATCCGCCAGAACGAGAAGCAGAAACTCAAGTTCCACTACTCGGTGCTGGAGAAGCAGTTCCGGCGGTACATCGCCGAGGCGACGCGTCGTCCCGGGAACACGGGCGATGTGCTTTTGTCGCTGCTGGAGCGTCGGCTGGACAATGCCGTGCGTCGCGCGGGGCTTGCTCGCACGATCTGGCAGGCTCGTCAGATGGTGGTGCACGGCAACGTGTTCGTGAACGGTCGCAAGACCGATCGGCCGAGTTTCCAGGTTCGCGTGGGCGACACGATCACGCTGAGGCCCAAGGCGCAGAAGATCGGGAAGGACTCGATGGAGTCGCTCCCTGGGTTCGAGGTGCCTGGGTGGCTGGAGCTGAATCCATCGGAGATGACGCTGAAGGTCGTGGCGATCCCGTCGACGGACCAGATTCCGTTCGACGTGAACACGAACCTGATCATCGAGTTCTATCGCTAAACCTTTGGGTGGCGTCGTCCGCTGCGAGTGCTGCGCCGATGGGCGTGGGGATCGGCGGGCGTTGTTCTCCCACGCGAACCCCGTTCGTCGAAGCGAGGAGTTGGTGGCATGGTCAAGGCGATGCGGAAGTATCAGAAGTGGGTGCTGGTGATCGGGGGCACGATGCTGATGCTGGCGTGGCTGCTGCCGACGGCGATCACGCAGTGGGGTCAGAGCGTGGCGGCACCAACGCTAGCGACGGTGTCGGGGCGGAACATCAAGCCGAAGGACTTTGACCCGTCGCGTCGGGCGTACACGCTGGTGAAGAACATCATGGTTCCTTCGGAGACGCTGCGCGCGGGTCTGAAGCAGGAGGAGATGTTCGCGCGGATGAGCGGAGCGGAGAGCGCGTGGCACTGGTATCTGTTGGACCGCGAGGCGCGGGCGGCGGGATTGGTCGGCGCGGCGGGTGACGGGGCGGCGTGGCGGCAGAAGGTCTTGGACTCGATGGTCGAGGGCGAGATCATGCGGGCCGGGGCGCAGGACACGGAGGAACTCGCGCGTCTTCGGTCGCTGGCGACGAGGTTTTTCGAGACGCGAGAGGTGCGCGAGGCGGGGAACATGCGCATGTCCGAGCGTGAGGTGAACGAGGCGTGGGCGTCGTTCGCGGGGATCATGCGGCTTCGGCAGCAGTATGGCTCGATCGCGCAGTTGTCGGACGCGAGGGCGCGGAAGGACATCACGGATCGGAACGCGGCGGCGACGGTGAAGATCGCCGAGGTGAGCGCGCGGGCGCTGGCGGCGACGATGCCGGCGCCTTCGGAAGAGGAGTTGGCGGCACACTTCGAGACGTACAGGGCGGTTGATCCTGCGGAGTCGAAGAACGGGATCGGGTATGTGCTGCCGGACCGGGTCCGGGTGAAGTGGTTCGCGGTCTCGCGCGAGAAGATCGGGGCGGCGATCACGCTGGACGCGGTGGATATCGCGAAGCACTACACGCAGAATCGCGAGACGTTCATGGGGTTGTTGGGGGCGGAGCGGGCGAACGTGGAGAAGGCGCTGCGTGATCGGAAGGTTGAGCAGGTCGTCTCTGAACTCACGCGGGTGTACTCGTCGTCGCTGACGACGCAGATGCGCGGCGTGGAGCGTCGTGGCGGGGTGTATGTGCTCGGCGATGACTGGGCGTCGAAGGATTCGATGCTCGGGACGCTCGCGGGGCAGATGGTCGAGGCGGTAAAGACGCGGACGGGCGTGGCGCTCGAGGTGCCGGGGGTTGAGGGAAGCGACAAGTGGCTGACGCAGTCGGAGGTTCAGAGCCTGCCGGGGATCGGGTTTTCGGCGATCCAGGCGGGGCAGAGCCGCATTCCGTTCAACGCGTTTGTGATGGGCGTTCGGGAGTTGGACCCGGCGTCGCTGACGGGCGTGCAGGTTGGAGTTCCGTCGCCGGTGTGGGCCGAGGGATTGGTCACGAGTGAGATCTACTTCTTTGAGGTGACGGGTGCGCGTGCGAAGGGCCCGGCGGGGGAGCTCGCGGAGGTCCGCGAGCAGGCGATCAAGGATTTGAATGCACTCAAGGCATATGAGACGATCTCGTCGCGTCAGGGGGCGGCGCTGGCCGAGGCGTGTCTTCACGGGATCGACGCGGGCGTGGACGCGTTGATGTCGGGATTCACGGCGGTGAAGCCGAACATTCGCGACACGAGGGTGGCGGGGGAGAACCGTCGCGGGTTCAGCGTGGAGACGACGGACGAGTTTGTGGACGCGTCGCTCTCGATCATGCGGCTTCTCGACCCGAGGGTGGCCTCCACGGACGAGAATCAGGCGCAGCGAACGCTGGTGGTGCCGCTCCCGGAACGGCTTGTGGTGGCGGTGGCCCGTTTGGAGTCGCTGGATCCGGTGACGGTGGAGGCGCTTCGGGGTTCGCGTGGGGCATCATGGATCAGCGGGGCGATCGGGGCGGAGTTTGAGCGCGCGATCGACAAGACCTCTATGCCGTTGGACTTCAAGACGCTTTCAAAGCGGTACGACTTCTCGATCGTGGAGCGTGAGGATCAGCGGTAGGTTTCCCGCGGGAGTGGAGCGGGTTCCGGCGTGGGTTTTCGGCGTGCCGTATAGTCGGGCCCGTGTGCGTCGGGCGCCGGTCGAGCGCTCTCGCGGCAGGCGTGTCGGACCCCTTCGTGGATGAAGATCGAGATCGACATTGAGATCGATGCGCAGCCGAACGATGAGACGTGCGGGCCGACGTGTCTTCACGCGTTGTATCGGCACTTTGGCGTGGAGATGCCGCTGCGGAAGGTGATCTCGGAGGTGCGTCGGCTGGACAGCGGGGGGACGCTGGCGGAGATCCTGGCGGTGCACGCGCTTCGGCGTGGGTTGAGCGCGACGATCTATACATACAACATGCAGATGTTCGACCCGACATGGTTCGCGGATGACGGCGTGATCCATGATCCGGGGAGCGTGATCCAACGGCTGGCGCAGCAGTTGAAAGCGAAGCGGGCGAAGGGGGATCGTCGTCTGCGGGCATCGACGCGGGCGTATCGGGATTTTCTGACCGAGGGTGGCGAACTGAAACTCAAGGATTTGACGCCGGCGCTTCTTCGGGGGTACCTGGCCGACCGGGTGCCAATTATCGTGGGTCTGAGTTCGACGTATCTGTATCGGACGTCGCGGGAGATCGAACGGAACGGCGTGATCACGGATGATGACGTTCGTGGCGAGCCTCAGGGGCACTTTGTGATGCTGGTGGGTTATGACTCGGAGCAGCGTGAGGTGTTGATCGCGGATCCACTGGACGCGAACCCGCCGTTCCACACGGCGAAGTACCGGCTCGATATCGATCGGCTGATCAACGCGATCCTGCTGGGAACGATCACGTATGACGCGAACCTCTTGATCATCCGGAAGAAGGCGCCGGTGTCGAGCGGGCGTTCAAAGAGTCGGACAAAGTCGGCGGCGTGGCGGAAGGCGTCGTCGCGGGATCGCGGCGATCGGGCGAGGGCCCCGGCACGGAAGGGGGAGCCCAAGCGGCGGTGACCCATGTCGGTTCTCATCGTGATGGACAACCCGAAGGATTGGCCGCTCAACATCGAGGGTGTGGAGGTGGTGTCGGCGCGGCAGTATCTGGCGGAGTCGGGGTACTCGCAGCGCAAGGGCGCGAAGGTCTTCAACCTCTGCAAGAGTTATCGATACCAGAGCCTGGGGTATTACGTGTCGCTGCTGGCGGCGGCGCGCGGGCACAAGCCGTTGCCCGACATCTCGACGATCCAGGACCTCAAGATCTATGAGTTGATCCGGTTCGCGGGGGAGGACGCGAGCGAGCAGATCCAGCAGGCGCTCAAGAACGTGAACGCGGACTCGTTCGTGCTGAACATCTATTTCGGACAGTGCACGCAGAGCCAGTTCTCGCGGCTGGGGCTGATGCTCTTCAACCAGTTTCCGGCGCCGTTCCTTCAGGCGCAGTTCGGGAAGGAGAAGCCACCGGCGTCGGCGGCGGAGAAGGCCGACCCGAACAAGTCGGACTCGCCGAGGGTGGCACCCAAGCCGGTGTGGGTGCTGGAGACGCTGCGTCCGATCGCGGCGAGCGAGATTCCGACGGAGGATTTTCTGTTCGTGCTGAACGCAGCGACGCACTACTTCAACCGTCCTCATCGTCGTCGGCGGCAGGTGGAGTCTCGGTATGACCTGGCGATCCTGCACGAACCGGGCGAGGCGACCTCGCCGACGGACGCGAAGGGGATGAAGAAGTTTGTGAAGGCGGCGGAGTCGATGGGCTTCGACGTCGAACTGATCACGCGCGACGACTATGGGCGGCTGGCGGAGTTCGATGCGCTCTTTATTCGCGCGACGACGAGCGTGAACCACTACACGTTCCGGTTCGCGAAGCGGGCGGTGTCGGAGGGTCTGGTGGTGATCGACGATCCGGAGTCGATCATCAAGTGCGGGAACAAGGTGTATCTGGCGGAGTTGCTCTCGCACGCGCGGATCGCGACGCCGACGACGCTGGTGCTGCACAAGGGGAACTGGGAGAGCGCGCCGACGATCCTGGGGCTGCCGATGGTCTTGAAGCAGCCGGACAGTTCGTTCTCATTGGGCGTGGTGAAGGTGCGGACGCAGGAGGAGTATGCGGCGGAAGCGGAGCGGTTGTTCAAGGTGAGCGACCTGCTCGTGGCGCAGGCGTTCATGCCGACGGATTATGACTGGCGTGTGGGGGTGCTGGATCGCGAGCCGTTGTACTGCTGCAAGTACTACATGGCGAAGAACCACTGGCAGATCCGCGACAAGACGAAGCAGGGTGACGCGGCGCTGGGGAACTTCGAGACGTGGCCACTCGCGGCGTGCCCGCCAGACATTCTGAAGACGGCGGTGCGTGTGGCGAATCTCGTTGGGGACGGGCTGTATGGCGTGGACCTGAAGGAGATCAACGGGAAGGCGCACGTCATCGAGATCAATGACAACCCGAACATCGACGGGGGGATCGAGGACGAGATCCTGGGGGACGAGTTGTATCTTCGGGTGATGCGGGTGTTTTTGAAGCGGCTTGAGAGCCGGGGGCGTTAGGCATGGCGCGGAATCCGCTCCATCTCTTTGAGGCGTACGGGATCGAACTCGAGTACATGGTTGTGGACCGCGAGACGCTCGCGGTGCGCCCGATCGTGGACGAGTTGCTTCGCGAGGCGATGGCTCTTCCCGGGGCTCGGATCGACGAGGAGGACGAGGAGGATCCGGCGTGGCCGGGGACGGTGGAGTTCGACGACGTGTCGTGGTCGAATGAGCTGGTGCTGCACGTGCTGGAGTTCAAGACGACGATGCCGGTGGGGTCGCTCGAGGGGGTCGATGAGGTGTTCGCGTCGCACGTGAGGCGGGCGAACGAGATGCTGGCGTCGCACGGGGCGATGCTGATGCCGACTGGGATGCATCCGACGATGGATCCGTACCGGGAGATGCGGTTGTGGCCTCACGGCTATTCGGACGTGTATGAGGCGTTCAACGCGATCTTTGACTGCCGGGGTCACGGGTGGGCGAATCTTCAATCGGCGCACCTGAATCTTCCGTTTGGTTCGTGGGAGAAGGACGGGGACGAGTTCGGGCGATTGCATGCGGCGGTCCGGGCGGTGCTGCCGATCATGGCAGCGCTCTCCGCGTCGACGCCGATCATGGACGGTCGCGTGACGGGGATGCTCGACACTCGGCTCGAGGTGTACCGGACGAACAGCCGTCGGATCCCGCAGGCTGCGGGGCTGGTGATTCCCGAGGCGGTGTACACGAAGGGGGAGTATGAGCGGCGGATCTTTGAGCGGATCTATGCGGCGATGGCGCCCTTGGACCCGAAGGGGGTGCTGCGGAACGAGTTCGCGAACGCGCGCGGGGCGATCGCGCGGTTCGTGCGGAACTCGATCGAGGTGCGTGTGCTGGATGTTCAGGAGTGCCCCAGGGCGGACGCGGCGGTGATCGCGATGGTGTGCGGCGCGGTGCGGATGCTGTGCGATGTGTCGGGCGAGGAATCGCGGCGACTTCGGGCGTTGCCGGTGCACTCGATGCACACGATCCTTTTGGATGTGATCCGGGCGGGTGAGCGGGCGGTCGTGGACGACGAGGAGTATCTCGGGGTTTGGGGGTATCCCGGAACTCGATGCACGGCCCAGGAGTTGTGGCAATATCTCCGTGAGCGGATGGCGAAGGGTGTTGATCTCACGCCGCACGCGGAATCGGTCGATATTCTGTTGTCGAAGGGGCCACTGTCGCGACGGATCGCGCGGTCGTTGGGATTGTCCCTGGATCGAGGGATGGCGTCGCCCGTGGTGCGGGCACGAGTCGATGAGGTCTATCGGGATCTGGCCCGATGCCTCGCGCAGAACAAGATGTTCCAGCCCGATTGAACGGGACGCGAGCGACACGACCCTCCACCATGCGCCTCTTTGAATCACCATTTCGCGCCCGGCGTTCGCGCTCGACTCGTCGCGAGGCGAGGACGATGGCCGCAATGCGATTGCGGTCGGACCTTCGCGCGTGCACGATCGACGGGGTGTTCTACCAGATCATGGTGGGGATCGCGGAGGTCTTTCTTCCGAACTTTGTGATCCATCTTCGGCTAGGGCCGATCGCGGCGGGGCTGGTGGTGACGGTGCCGGTGCTTCTGGGATCGGTGATCCAGTTGTGGTCGCCGGGGTGGATCCGTCGGACGGGGTCGTATGCGCGGTGGACGGCGGGGTGCGCGTTCGTGCAGGCGATGGCGTATGTGCCACTGGCGATCCTGGCGTGGATGTCTCCGACGTTGATGCCCGAGTCGCTCTCGACGGGTGGGACGTGGTTGCTGGCGGCGTCGGTCTTTGCGCTACTCACGCTGTACTGGGCGGCGGGTCTGGCGTGCGGGCCGGCGTGGTCGTCGCAGGTGGGGGCGATCATCCCGCGGAGCCTGGCGCCGAACTACTTCGCGTATCGCTCACGGATCCTGCAGGCGGTGATGCTGGTGTCGATCCTGGGGCACGGGACACTGATGGAGGAACTCGGTGGCGGGAGGGACTCGGCGCTTGGATCGCCGGCGACGATGCGGGTCTTTGCGTTGGTGTTTGTGGTAGCCGCGGCGTGTCGCGTGATTTCGGCGGTGTATCTGGTGCGCTATTCCGAGCCGGAGCACGCGCCGAGTGATGAGGTGGATGTCTCGCTCCCGGAGTTCATCTCTCGATCGTCGCACAGCGCCGATGGGCGGCTCTTGCTCTATGCGCTGGCGGTGACTCTGGCGGCGGGGATCGCGCAGCCGTTCTTCAATCCGTTCATGCTGGACGTGCTGGGTCTGGATCGTGCGCCGGCGATGGACGTGGCGGGGTGGACGGCGAGTTGGTACAGCGTTCTCCTCGCGACGGCGTATGTGGGACGGATCCTGGCGCTGCCGTTGGTGGGGAAGATCGCGGCGTATCTCGGGCCACGCAAGGCGCTCTTTCTCGGCGGCGTGGGGATCGTGCCGTTGAGTCTTTTCTGGTTGTGGCCTCACAACATGGGCGTGCTCGTCGCGGCGCAGTTGGCGTCGGGTGTTTTCTGGGCGGCGTACGAGCTCGGGTTGTTCCTGATGTACTTCGAGGCGATCCCGAGGCGCGAGCGGATCGCGGTGCTGACTCGGTTCACACTCGTGAACGAGTTTGCGCGGACATCGGGATCACTCGTTGGCGCCGGGACGCTTGCGGGTGTGGGGCCGGGTGAATCGGCGTATCGCACGGTGTTCTGGGTATCGGCGACGTGTCGCCTGCTGACGCTGGGATTGCTGGCGCGGGTGGGCCGACCACGGAACTGACCGGGTTGGTGTCAGCAGTCACTGTGCGATCAAAGGACAAACAGAGCGAGATTGGTTCTCGGACGTTACAGGCTCAAGCCTTTCGGTATCACCATGTTGTGACACGGTTCTAGGTGTTATCCTGCAAATGTTTATTGCGATTTGGGACCCGTGCGGATAGCCTAGATGTGGTATCAACGCGGCAAGAGGGCGACTCTACAGGGTTGCTCTCGCGTTGTGGGTCCTGAGGTGGGCTCGACAGGCCGAGGGTTTGAAGCACGAAGAAGGAGATGGATCATGCGTAACTGGGCTATGGGTCTGGGACTGGCCGTGTTCGCCGGGTTGGCGGGCGCGCAGCCGGCGGCGTTCACGGATCTGGGATCACACACAGGGAACGAGAGCGTCACGACTGATGTCACGCTGCTCGCGGGGAACGACATCCAGTGGTTCCGTATCGAGCTTCCGGCGGCCCGGGATTTCCTCGCGACGTACGTGGACATGTGGACGGTGAGCGGCGGCATCAACCCGTTGACCGACACCGAGATCGGCCTGTACGACAACAACGGCAACCTGATCTCGAGCGATGACGACGATGACGATGGTCTCTTCTCGGCGATGTCGTTCGGGCAGATGAACCCGACGCGTCCGGCCACGGCGGGGAACGGCGTCGCGTTCAACGGGCGTGATGGCCAGTTCGATGCTGGGACGTACTGGATCGCGGTCGGTCGTTTCAACGTGACGTTCAACGCCACGAACTGGGACGCGACGAGCACGTACACGGGGATGCAGACGACGACGACGCTGAATATGAACATCCAGGGCGTTCGCCCGCTCGCGGGCACCGCGACGGTCACGCCCTCGCCGGTGGCTCCGGGCGCGCAGATCCGCTTCGAGTTGACGGCCTTCCCTGGCGACAACCCGACGAGCACGGGGATCGCGGGGACGATCAACCTCTCCGAGGTCGGCGGGAGCGCGTCGCAGGCTCTGTTTGACAACGGGACCAACGGCGACACGACCGCGGGCGACAACGTGTTCACGTACGCGTACACGATTCCCGGCGGGACCACGTCGGGCGTGAAGAATGTGCCATGGACGCTGACCGACGCGCAGTCGCGCACGGCGAACGGCGTTCGCGCCTTCGCGGTCTCGGGGCCCGGTCTGTACTTTGACACCGAACCGAACGACTCCAAGTCGGCGGCGACGTTGATCAACGGCTTTGCCGAGGGGAACACGATCCTCGGGCTGTCGACGGGCACCACGACCAACGGCGACGACACGTCGTACGACTACTACAAGATCAAGACTGCCGCGGCGGCTCCGGGGATCTACAAGTACACGATCACGCTGACCTCGGACACGCCCGGGCACACCGGCACGCTCCGCGGGTTCAACCAGTCCACGGCGGGCGTCATCGATACGGCGTCGGACGCGACGGCGCAGACCTCGTTCACGGACTCCGATGGCTCGCGCAAGAACGTGTGGTACGGCTTCGGGCGACAGGAAGAGATGTACTACCGCGTGTCGGGGACGGCGTCGACGACCAGCCCCTACACCATCACGATCACGCGTGAATCGGTGGTCCGCCAGGGCCTCTCGGTGAACCCCTCGAACGCGGGGCAGTTGACCATCCGTCTCACGGGCGGCGACCCCGAGGTGTGGGTCATGAATGGCGACACCCTCACGACGATCGATGACTTCAACAACGACGACACCATCGGCTCGGGCTTGAACTCGACGCTCACGCGTGACTTCCAGGCCGGTCGGTACACGATCGTGGCCTCGGACTACAACCTGATGTGCAACCTCCCCAGCCCGATTGATGAGGCGGGTCGCGGCGAGATCGTCGTTGATTTCCCCGACAGCATGGTCGCGAGCGATAACGAGACGACTGATCTCGCGCTGACGATCGAACTCCATGAGGGCGATATCAACGGTCCGATCGTGACCACGGAGACGTTCACCCAGTCGCCGATCTTCGGGATGGTCTTTGTGGACATGATCGTCGGTGGCGGCTCGACGTGTATCGCCGACGTCGATGACGGCTCGGGCACGGGCGTGACCGACGGCGCGGTGACGATCGATGACCTCCTCTACTACATCACGATCTTCCAGCAGGGCGCTATCAACGCCGACGTGGACAACGGGACGGGCACGGGCACGCAGGATGGTGCCGTGACCATCGACGACCTGCTCTACTACATCCAGCGCTTCCAGGCTGGCTGCTGAGTTCGATCGCGGACCAGATCTGAATCTTCATGCACGCCGGCGCCCATGACTGGGCGCCGGTTTTTTTTGATCGAGCACGGAAATACGCGGGCCAGTTTCGCGGAACTTCTGGTAGGATGGCCTCGACCGACCAATGAGTCGGGCCGTGATCGGATGCTGTTGTCCTCTTTGAGTCACCCTTTGTGAAGGTGAGTGCCATGGGAAGCGTGAAGTTCGTGTGCGCGTGTGTCGTGTTGTTTGCTTCCGTGGCGATCGCCCAGCCTGCGGAGTTCACGGATCTGACGGCGACGCCGGGGACGCAGACGGTCGATGTGGAGTTGCCCTCGCCTGGAGCGATCGTGTGGTATCGGATTGAACTGCCCGCGGCGCAGGATGCGCTGACGACCTATGTCGATCTGTGGACGGTGAGCGGCGGGGCGAACCCGATCACGGACACCGAGATCGGGGTGTATGACAACGTGGGGAATCTCGTGGGAAGTGACGACGACGATGGAGATGGATTGTTCTCCGCGATGTCCTTTGGGCAGATCTCGCCCGAGCGGCCCGCGGTTGGTTCGGGTCTGGTCTTCAACGGGCGCGATGGGCAGATCGACGCCGGGGTGTACTGGATCGGCGTTGGTCGATTCAACGTGACGTATGGCGCGTCGGGGTGGGGCGCGTCGAGCACGAACGTGTCGCCGCAGTCGACAACGCAACTGGTGCTGAACATCTTCGGCTCCAGGCCATTGACGGGCGATGCGGCGGTCTCGCCCACGACGCTGGCACCCGGGGAGGAGGCGCTCTTCACGGTCGCGGTCTCGCCGGCGGATGATCCGGTGAGCACGGGGATCCTGGTGACCGTGGATCTTTCGGCCGCGGGCGGGAGCGCGACGCAGGCTCTGTTCGACAACGGGACCAACGGCGACGCGACGGCGGGCGACAACATCTATTCGTTCCGATACACCGTGCCCGTGGCGATGACGCCTGGCGTGAAGGTGTTGCCGTGGTCGCTCACCGATGCGGAGTCTCGGAACGACTCGGGAACGCAGGTGCTCGCGGTGACGGGGCCTGGTCTGTCGTTCGATGGCGAGCCGAACGAGTCGAAGGCGACGGCGACCACGATCGTGGCGGAGTCGGAGACGCACTCGATCCTTGGGACGACGACGTGGAGCGCCACGGCACCCGGTGATCCATCCGTGGACACTTACCGCATCAAGACCGCGGCCGCCCCGCCGGGGATCTACAAGCACACGCTGACGCTGACCTCGCCGACGCCGGGGCACACCGCGACAATCCGCGGGCTCTCGCAATCACTATCGGGCATCGTCAACGCGGGCACGGACGTGACGGCGCAGAACGCGCGTGTCGGGGAGGATGATTCCCGCACGAACTCGTGGTATGGATTCGGTCGGCGTGAGGAGGTTTTCTACCGCGTTGCCGGGACCTCGACGACGACGGGGATGTACAGCGTGGTGCTGACGCGCGAGGCGGTGGCTCGGCAGCAACTCACGACCCAGCCGCCGAACGCCGGGATGCTCACCATCCAACTGACGGCCACCGGAGCGACAACGGACACGGAGGTGTGGGTGCTTGACGCCGACACGCTCTCTCCCATTCCCGGGTATAACAACGACGACACGGCAACGTCGGTCTTCTCGTCGACGCTCACGCGGACCTTCCAGCCGGGACGGTACATCATCGCGGCAACGGACTACAACCTGATGTGCAATCTGCCCAGCCCGCTCGACGAGCCCGGGCGGGGAGAGAACGTGCTGGACTTCCCCGACGCGTTCCTTGCGAGCGATGCGGAGGGCGAGGTCACGGTCAATGTCGTGGTGCGCGAGGGAGGCGCCGGCGGCTCGGTGATCACCACGAACTCGTACTCACAAACCAGCCCGTTTGGCATCGTGTTCATCGACATGGTGGTCGCGGGTGGCGGGGGTTGTGTGGCCGACGTGGATGATGGATCGGGGACCGGCGAGCCCGATGGCGCGGTCACGATCGACGATCTTTTGTATTACCTGGGGCAGTTCCAGGAGGGGGATGCCGGGGCGGACGTCGATGACGGAACCGGCACGGGCGCAACCGACGGCGCGGTGACGATCGATGACCTGCTGTACTTTGTGGAGCGATTCCAGGCGGGGTGCTAGGGCTGTGACGCCGACGTGAAGACCGGCGATCACGCGGGAAGGACCAGGCCCTCGCACTCGCCGAAGGAGATTCGGTTCGTGCCGGGCGCTTCGCAGAAGCCGCGGAAGATGACGCGATCGCCGTCGGCGAGGAAGGTGCGGGTCTCGCCGGTGGGGAGGGCGACGGGCTTGCGTGGGAGGGGCTTGTTGTCGGGGCCGAGACCTTGCCAGGTGAGTTCGAGGAGGCAGCCGCGGGATTGGGGTTCGGGGCCGCTGACGGTGCCGCTGGCGATGAGGTCGCCGGGGTGCATGTTGCAGCCGCCGGAGGTGTGGTGGGCGAGCATCTGGGCGAAGGTCCAGTACATGAATCGGAGGCTGCCGCGCGAGACGCGCATGGGGGCGATATTCTTCTCGCGCATCTGGGCGGATTCGATCGAGACCTCGAGGGTGACGTCGAAGCCGCCTTTGGATTGGTCGCCGTTGTCGAGGAGGTAGTCGAGCGGCGTGGGGTCGCCGGCGGGGCGTTCGTAGGCGGCACATCGGAAGGGCTCGAGGGCCTCCATCGTGACGACGTAGGGCGAGACGCTGGTGGCGAAGTTCTTGGCGAGGAACGGGCCGAGGGGTTGGTATTCCCACTTCTGCACGTCGCGTGCGGACCAGTCGTTGACGAGGCAGAGGCCAAAGAGGCTCGCGCGGGCGTCGCGGATCGAGATGGGGTGGCCCAGGTCGTTGCCCCTGGCGATGTAGGCGCCGACCTCGAGTTCGTAATCGAGCATGGCACAGGGGCCGAAGGTCGGCAGATCGGCGGTGTCGGCCTTGGTCTGGCCCTTGGGTCGTTTGATGTGTGTGCCCGAGACGACGATGGAGGAGGGGCGGCCGTGGTAGCCGATGGGGATGTGCTTGTAGTTTGGGAGGAGCGGGTTGTCGGGGCGGAACATTCGGCCGACGTTGGTGGCGTGATGGACCGAGGCGTAGAAGTCGGTGTAGTTGCGGACGCTCATGGGCTTGGCGAAGCGGGCCGTGGCGCGATCGACCAGGCACGTCTTCGTTTCATCGACGATCGCCTTCGGTGCGTCGTGGCGGAGGATCTCGATGAGTCGGGCTCGTACGCCCGGCCAGGAGCCGGAGGCCGCAAGGGCGTCGGCAGAGTTCACGAACGAGACGCGCTCGCCGGCTGATTCGAGAAGTCCCGCGCTCTGGGCGGCGTCGAGGTCGAGGATCGAATCGCCGATCGCCACGCCGACCGCGGTCCGTCCGGCGTGCTGGATAGCACAGAGGGGCAGGTTCTGGATCGGGAAATCGCCACCGGAGGGATCGGACTTTCGTGCTCCGGGGACCCAACTGGTGAGGGACTGATCGATGGCGTGGCTCATGGTCGAGTGTACTCATGCCGCCCGCATTCGCCCGCGAAGGAGCGGGAAATACCATTGCGGATGCCGCACCACCGCACCATCCGGTCCGTCGTCATTCCCGCGTTGCTTGCGGGATTCCTCTCACTGCCGCCCGTCGGTCTCGTGTGGAGTGGCGTGCCGGCCGCATCGCCCGAATCGGACGCGGCGGCGCTCGCGATCTCGCGGACTCTGGCGGAGATGGAACGTGCGGTGTTGGCCGCCGATGGGAAGGCGTATCTCGCGTGTGTCGATCCGGGCGAGGCACAGTTCGTGGCCGAGCAGACGTACCTCGCGAAGGACCTGGCTCGACGAACGCCCCAGCAGATCGAGTACACGATCACCGGTCCGATCGTCCTGGGCGACGGCTCGGCCCAGGCGCCCATGACGATCCATTGGACGCTTCCCCCTGTCGGCCAGGCGAACAACGAGAATGCAAAGCCGGTCGAGCGGTCCATCGACCTTACCGCGCGGTTCGTCGAGCGTCGTGTGAACGGCGTGCCTCGGTGGCTCTATGCGGGCGAGGTCTTCGGTCGCCTCGATGCGCCGGGTGTAATCGTGTACTTTGAGCCGGGGCTGGACGAGGTCGCGACGCGGACGCTCGAGGCCTTCTCGGACATCCGCGAGCCCGTGCTCGTGGACTTCGGGCTCTTGAACGAGGGCGAGACGGTGGAACTCTCGGCCCACGCGATCTCGACGGCCGATTCCACACCCCTGCCGCAGCGGACGCAGACGATCAAGTTGTATCGAACCATGGCGGCGCTGCAGTTCTCGATCAGTTACGCCTACACCGACTCGCTCTCGGGATGGAACGAGCCGGGGGAGCCGATCAAGGCGCTCGCCAACCCGCGCGCGTCGAAGAGCACGCTGAGGCCTCTGCTGGCGCACGAGTTCGGGCACGTGGGGGAGGCGGAGCTCGCGACGTCGCTGGATGCGCTGCCGTGGTGGGTGATCGAGGGCGCGGCGGATCTCGTCGCCGAGCCGTTCGGGAAGCCGCAAGGAAAGCCCGCACCCGAGATCGATGGCGTGGACCGGGCCGTGATCCGCTGGACGGATCGCGGCGAGATCGCCCCGTGGTCGGAGATGGCCGACTTCTATAAGACTCCGGCGAAGTTCCGGCGGAATGTCTACACGCAGGGGCACCACATGATGCGATTCATCACGCGGCGGTGGGGGCGGGAGAAACGCAACGCGTGGATCGGCGTCGCGGGGAAGGAGGCGGCCCGCCTGACCGCGCTGGCTCGCTCGGACACGGGGAACGAAACACCGATCGAATCGCGGACGACGCTCGCGTTCGACGCGGTCAGCGTGGCGAAGGGGTTGGATGTCGCCTCGCGCGAGGTGCTGGGGGTCGAGGACTTCGCCGCGGTGGACGCGGCATGGCGGGCGTCGATTCAAGACCTGATCGAGTCGTCGAAGTCGAAGAGAGGGGCCGAGGCGGAAGGTAAGACGGGAGACACGAAGAGCGAGGATGAGAGTGCGCAATCGGGGAAGGAAGAGATCAACCCCGATCCGGCAAAGCCGTGAGCACGGACACTCGGCCTCCGTTGGCCCAGAGCGGCCAACAGAGGCGAATCGCACCATGATCACGTGGCACGTATTCGTGCCAGTTGTAATGGAGCCGGGGGGAATCGAACCCCCAAGCACTCGCGGAATCTCCGGGAGAATACGCCGATTCCGACGGGCGCGCAGCGCCAGGCGCAGCGCAGGCCGCGCCGGGGGCCAAACGGGGCGCAGGACGGGGGCCAGCGGGCAATGCCCCACCCGACGCCGACCTGGCCCGCCTCGTGGCGGCGTGGGCCAACCTGCCGCCCGACGTGCGTGCCGGGATCGTCACGGCGCTGGGGACGGCCACGCCCGCCCGCTAACCCAGCCTGACGCCCGACACAACCGACGAAACCCGCGACGCGCGACGCGGCGGACCATCGCCGCCAGTTCCGTCGGCGGCAACGGCGGCATGGTTCCTTCCCGCCGGCTTCGCCGATGTGACGCCCGCGGGAACAGCCGCGGGTATCGACTGACTTTGTTTCGGATGTCCGGGGGTGGTTGTGATCAAGACTGCGCGGTCGCCTTCGATCCCGTTGCCGCCACAACGGGCTTCAACTCGAGCTCTGGCGTGCCATGCCCCGCCAATCTCGCGAACAATCGTTCCCACGAGTCCAGGCTGTGTGCCCATCCATTCCCTTGTGTCACGGCCTGCGCCAACCTCGCCTTCACAAGTCGAGCGACCTCAACCTTCCAACCGTCGCCCAGCGTGATGCTGTGCTTCGCGGCGTATGCCTTGACCTGCGGAACGATCGACGCTGCCGCGTCCGCGGGCGCGAACGGCTGATCGTCTGGTCCCTTGAGGTAGCGGTCTAGGATCGGCACGAGGAACGACTTCGGAAACAGGTCTTCGACCTCGCCGTGCTGCGTGCCGCTGAACTCGCTCGCCATCAACACGCGATCAGGGACGGCGGAGTACATCTCGTCCTTCAGTGCCTTGGAGAGATTCACACCCGCGCTATCCCCGTCGCAGAGCACGATCGGCAGGTCGTCGTCCCTTCCACCGAGAATGGCGGCGGAAACCTTGATCGCTTTGGCACCGGAAGTCGGTACAAACACGACCTCCCGCGTTGGCTTGAACCGTCCGGCAGCAATGAGCACGTTCTTGATCGCGCTCAGATAGAACTGGTCCGACTGGCCCTCGACCACGACCGCGCGGCACCCCTGCAAGAGCGAGTCGCACATGCTCAGGCCCAGCGCCGCGTGCGCCGCGTAGACGGACTTGGACTGTGCCGCGACCGGACCCGCTCGCAGATCGGGTGAGGAGACTGTGTACCCGTCATCCTCGAAGTAGACGTTTCGGGCACGATCCAAGTGGTCCGCGTCGATGAGGAACGGCGAGTGGGTCGTGTAGACGATCTGGTTCGATTGCGCGAGGTGATCGAAGAACTTCGACAGTTCCTTCTGAGCCAGCGGGTGGAGCGAATGTCCCGGCTCATCGAGCAGAAGGATGGCGCCGTTGTGGGCTGCCTTGCTCTCCACAAGGAAGATCAGATAGAAACTGAGGAACCACTGGAGACCCGTGCTACGGCCTTCCAGTTCGATCTCCTCCGGACGCTTGTCATCTGAGACCCAGATCCGGAAGTGGTTTCCATCCGCCTCGAACCGGATGCGATACTCGCCCTGCTTCCACCAGTCCCGGAACTTTTTCGTCAGCTCCGTACCGGCTGACTGCATGAGCACGCTGCGCTCTTTCTTCTTCTCGTTGAGTGCCTGGATTTGGGCCTCGTTTGGCTTGCCCTGTTGCTCGTTCCAGTCCTTGCCGAGTTCGAGAATCTCTTCGGGCTTGAGCCGCACGAAGTCGAACAGAACGCGCAGCGTCCGGGCGCGGGCCTCCGACTTGCCGGAAAGATCAGATCGCTTCAGATCCTCGATGACGTGCGGGAGGTAAATTTCGGAGTCGAGATTCCCGTAGGTCGTGTAGTACACGAACACGGGCAGGTTGTCCACGACCAACTTGCGAGCCTGGGCGGAGTCGTTCGCGCCCGGCCTCCCAGCCTTCTGGACCGCTTTCGCCAACGCCGCGACCAGTTGGTTGTACCTCGCACTCACCGTCGATGCGGCACCGGCATCCTTGACCACGGCAGGATCGATGGCAGCCTTCGCCTGCTCCAACTCTGCGGCCTTGAGTGCGTCCGGCATTTTGGAGATCACACCAACCGCTTTGTCGATCGCGGCGATGGCGGCAGTCTTGCGAGTTCCGTCCGCGTCGTCCGCGGGCTGAAGACCGTTGATCTCGGTCTTGGCCACCTGGAGCAGGTTGGCGATCTCGGCCTTGGGCACCGACGGCGAGGACTTCGCCTTGGGGAACAACACATACCGCTGCCCGCCGAGGTCGCGGCTGACCTCGACCTCCTGGATTTCCTTGGCAGGCACACCCGCCGCCGTCGCCACCTGTTGCGCCAAGGCATCAGCCAGCGTGAAGCGAGCAGTGATGAAGATGGGCTTGTTCTTCGCCTGCCGGATGGCGTTGTAGTCCTTTCGCGGCGCATCGGCGATCAGTTTGATCTCGCCCTCCTTGGCCGGATTCAGTTTCCACAGCGGAACGACCAGGTTGGTCTTCCCGGATTCGTTCGTCCCGATCAGAGCGGTGATCTCGGCGGCGTCGATCCAACCGCTATCCTTCACGGAGCGAAAGTTCGTCACCTTGAACGCGGTCATCTGCATCTGAGCCGTGGTCATGGGCCTCCCTGTCTGCACATGCCGTGCCGATCGGCACCAGTCGCGGTCTCCGGATCGATTGCCTCCGGGCACCCACCAGTGCAGGTAAGAGTATACCAAACACCACCCATCCATAGTCGGCGCGGCACTTGCGCGTCTGATGCGGATGCCGGATTGGCAGGGTGCTCGACTCGCGGCGGGAGCGCAGCGCGCATCCTGCAGGGTCGTCAGGCGTCCTGCTACCCTGCTCGGATGGCGAGATCTGACGCAGAGAAGTTGGCTTGCACAGTGGCACGCGTGCGGCACGAGGACTTCAACCCTCGGGCGCAGATTCCGTACGGCTGCACTGTGGAGCACATCCGGGCGGCGATGAACGACTTTCTGGACTTCCTTGAGTTCGTCAACACCCAACTCAATACCAAGCAGATCCCCCGTCTTGAGACGTTTCTGATGCCCGCCAACTTCAGCAGCATCGTCGGCGAGTTCATGTCGGCAAGCATCCCCAAGCACTGCAAGGCGCTGGCCAAGAACAAGTACCACAACGGGCATCCCGATCTGGTGCCGACCGGTCGATTCACCGGCGACTCAATACTGCACGGGGATGAGGGGATAGAGATCAAGGCGTCGAGATACCTCCGAGGTTGGCAGGGTCACAACGCAGAGCGAGTGTGGCTGATGGTGTTTGTGTTCGAGGCGAACCGGGCACGCGATGAGGACAACGACGTGTGCGCGAGGCCCTTTCGCTTTCTCAAAGTTGTCGGTGCGCAGTTGACTGAGCAGGACTGGCTCTTTTCTGGTCGCTCTGAGACAAGCCGCCGCACGATCACCGCCAGTGTGACGACGAGCGGCTTCCAGAAGATGGAAGCAAATTGGATCTACCGCTCACCTGCGGAATAGGGCCGGTTCGGCGGCAAATCCAACCACCGTGTCCAAGTCTGGAACGCGAAGCGCCGAAAGTTTGGGGATGGCGCGAACGCCCAGGTCGTAGTAGTCCTTGAACCGTTCGACTCCGATCGCGCGGACACCCACGGCTTCCGCCGCCGCCACGGTTGACCCCGAGCCCATGAATGGATCAACAACCACGCCTTCCCCGAGGGGGAGCGCCGCCCAGACCAACCGACGCATCAGCGACTGCGGCTTGAGGCTGGGATGATCCGCCATCTCGCGCTCGCGTTGCGGGGTGCGCTCGCTCTCGATCACATCTTCGAACGGCAGGTCGTTCGCGTACCTCCGCAGCCCGCCTGTCTGCCACTCACGCAAGCAGTCGCTGACCTTCAACGAACCCATCGGCTTGCGGAAGATGCCCCAAGGCTCGTAGCAGCCCCGAGCCATCGAGCACACTCCCGGAAACTCTTCCTCGGCGTTCTTTGGTCGATCGCCTCCTCGAAGCGTTCGGACAAGTCGGATCAGTTCGCCTCGGAACTCCAAGCCGCCTTCGATCACAGCGTCGAAAACCAACTGCGACACAAAGGCATTGGTCGCGAGGAACACATGTCCGCCGGGCCGCAGCGCCCGCGTGACCAGCACGCTCCACTCACGGAAGAACGCCCGCAACCGTTCGCGCTCCTTCGCGTCGAGCGCGGTGAACCGGGGGAGTGGTGATCGAACGTGCCCGTCGAAGGATGGTGGAATGCGCCAAATCCCACCCTTCCCGTTCGCACGCTTGGCCAGTTGGTCGTGGTCGAATTCCTTCACGCCGTATGGTGGGTCGGTCACGATCGCATGGATTGAGTTCTCGGGGCAGCGGCTCATCCACTCGAAGCAGTCGGCGTGCAGTGCCACGGATCGGCCTATGGCCGTTGCGTCGTACTCGAATGCCAAATCGCCGGTGGAGTCGCTCATGGTGCCAGTATACGGTTTTTGATCGGGTTGGTCAAACGGCCTGGTACAGCGTAGCCGTTGCCGTTGGGGCATCACGGCGTGCGCATCGCGAGAGGCGGAATTTTCGTGGCCAGCGCTGCGAATCGGCCAGCGCGCCGGAAATAAGGGTGTG
>JRYD01000240.1_pt1 | contig 66228 bp, 53 predicted proteins | sample 235311 | NCBI WGS metagenome assembly JRYD01 (sample SAMN03074213, study PRJNA261472) | activated sludge metagenome | biome: Common Effluent Treatment Plant; feature: Wastewater; material: Activated sludge; isolation source: activated biomass in a lab-scale reactor treating industrial wastewater at... | reverse complement strand
GTCAGAACCGCCTGCGTGAGCGGGCGGTCAGTTGCCGCAAGCCGTGAACAGTTGGCCCGTTGCAGAAGCCTGCACGAAGTAAGGGCACCTGTCCCGAAAGTAAGCCTTGAGCCGTAACCCGTGAGCAGAAAGGCCAAAAAGCGGGCCGAGATTCCGCGAAGAGAGACCAAGTTTGAAATGCCATTCATCATTGACGACCCAATATCGACCCAAATAGGCGATGCAACACGCATTGCAGCGACAAATACGAGTATATCACACTTGTCAAGCCCTAAAATTACGCCAAAGTAGCTGCCGCCTTTTGGGTCTGATAAACTACGGCATTCGCTTGGGTTCTTGAATGAATAGTCTTGTTTTTTCAAATATGCTGCATCGGCCGGCGCGTACGGCGGTGAGCATCATCGGCATCGGGGTCGGCATTTTGCTGATCGTTTTCACCGTAGGACTGGCTAACGGCAGTCTGCGCGAACGTGCGAAACGCGAAGCGAATATCGGTGCGGAGATAATGGTGCGGCCGTCAGGCAGCATGGGCTGGAGCGGTTCCGAAACGCCGCGTCTTTCTGTCACTCTCGCGGACGAGATCGAAAAAATGGACGGTGTTGACCGCGCTATCCCCATCATTCAAACGAGCGTCTCCGCAAAGGATTCCAATACGGGCAGCCGCATCATTGAGGGCGTCGATCTTGATAGCTACTCTCAGGTTTCCGGCCTTACGATCGTCAAAGGGCGAGCCTTCACGCCGGGAACTGATGAGGCTGTTTGCGACGCGGCATTCTACGCTCAAAAGAATCTAGCGATCGGCGGGACGGTCGAACTCTTCAACCGGCCTTTCACGCTCGTCGGGATCTACGAGCCGAGCATCGGAGCGCGAATGAAGATCCCTCTCGGGACGATGCAGAAACAGCTTGACGGCGAAGGACGGGCCACCGCTCTCCTCGTAAAGCTCAAGCCGGGCCAGAGCGTTGATGCAGTTGGTGAACGGCTCGACAAGGATCTGCCGAATACGCAGATACTGCTGACGCGCGACATCGAAGAGCTCTATATGCAGGGTGTTCCGGCCCTCAATGTCTTTTTGAACGTCGTGATCGGGATCGCGGGCTTTATCTCGGCCCTCATTATTCTGTTGACGATGTACACGACGGTGAGCGAACGCACGCGTCAGATCGGCGTTCTGAAATCCCTCGGAATGTCGAACTTTACGATCGGCTGGACGATCGTGCAGGAAGCTCTTCTGATCGCGCTTGGCGGAATAATCTTCGGCGTCGTTGCGACGATCATTCTGAGCATCGCCCTTGCAAAATGGACGACTTTGACGGTTCAGGTCGATCCAAAGGTCGTTGGAGGCATCTTGATCGTCGGGCTTTTGAGCAGCCTCGTTGGTGCCCTTTATCCGGGCTTGAAAGCTGCCCGCCTTGATGCCGTGGAAGCTTTGAGCTTCGAATAAACTAACCGATCATCGAGAGAAGCCTCTCGAGGCTCTTCTCGATGTCAGCAGACAAGTGCACACGCAAGACGCGTCTGCCGCGGTCGGCAAGAACCTGATAATCACCGCGTGCTTGCGCATCTTTTACAACTCCGAAAGTGTATTTTTGCCCCGGGACCGCGATGTCTGATGCGTCATCTGCCGTGATCTGCAGAAATACGCCGTTGCCGCCGCCGCCTTTATAGGCTTGGCCGGTCGAGTGCAGGAATCGCGGCCCGAAGCCCAGACAGGTCGCTGCATGCGTGCTTCGAAGTATCTTTTCTCGGATCGCCTGAAGTCGGTCCTCATTCTCAGAGCTCATCTCGATGAACGCGAGAAGTGCGAAATAATCGCCGCTCCCGATCGTGTCAAAGTGTGCCGCTAAGAGCGACTCCGCGGTCCTTTCCGTTACTGCCGCAGTAAGTTTTGCCGCATAGTCGGGCGGAGCAAAAAGCTCAAATCCATCGCCCTTGAAAAATGGGGTTTCGTCAGGCAGCTTTCCTTCTGTTTCGTACTCATCTGTCAGCTTTCGCGCCTCGACCTTGGCGGATTCGACATCCGGCTGGTTGAACGGGTTGATGCCCATTATCGAACCGGCGACCGCGGTCGCGAATTCCCAGCGGAAGAATTCCTGGCCGAGCATGTCGGCGTTGTCGATCCCGATACGGATCGACGGGTGGCCCGCGGCCGAGAATTCCTCGAACCGCGCGTCGAGATTCGCATCCGAGTTCGGGCCGATGAAGGTAAACACACGGTCTTTGCCATAAACCGAAACCTCTTCAAGAGGTTCGCGATCGACGGGAATGATCGCGACGCCGTGCTTGCCCGTGGATTCGGCGATGAGCTGCTCGAGCCAAGCGCCGAGGTCGTAGAATTCCGCCGAGGGAATAAGAGTGATCTTGTCGCGGCCATTTTTTTGACACACGCCAAGAAGCACGCCGAGCTCGGCTCCGGGATTATCTTCAACCTTCTCGGCACGGCACGCCTGCGTCATCGTTTCGCTGTGCGTGAGAAACGCTTCTACGTCGATGCCCATGCTCGCCGCCGCTGTCATTCCGAATGCCGAAAGTGCAGAGAAACGGCCGCCGATCGAGGGCTTTCCGCTGAAGATATGGCGGAATGAGTCGTCTTTGGCGATCTTCTCAAGTTTCGAACCGGGATCTGTGATCGCAACGAATTGTTTGCCCGCATTCTCGCGGCCTTTTCGGCTCGCGACGATGTCAAAAAAGTATTGGAGAAAGCAGTTCGGTTCGAGCGTCGAACCCGATTTGCTCGCGACGATGAAGAGCGCGTTGTCGATGTCGATCAACGCCTCGACCGCCTTTATTCTCGCCGGCACGGTCGAATCGAGAATGTGGAAATTCTCCTTGCCGAAAGTGATGCCGAGAACTTCGGGGCAGAGCGACGAACCGCCCATTCCCATCAAGAGAACGTCCTTGAATCCCGCGGCTTCGATGTCCGCATGAAAGGCCTTGTACTGCGACGCACGGGCGAGCTCTTCACCCGCGATATCGAGCCACCCGAGCCACTCAGCTTCGTCCTCGTTCTGCCAGACGGTCGCATCTTTCTGCCAGATGCGGGCTATTTTGTTGTCGTTATTCGAGGCGTTGGTCTCGTTTTTGATGTGGTCGCGAAGATCATCGGGGAATGAAGTCTTGATTGTGTTGAGTGTCATAATTCTTACCTTTTTTCGAGCCAATCGAGCAGCATTTTCTCCTGTATGTGAAAGGCGTGTTCAGGACGCGAGTCTCGCGTCATCGGCAGTTTGAAAAATACTGAAAGCTGTTCCTGGATGCCGAATTCTGCTCGTTCGCGCGCAAGGTCGAGGCAGCGTGCGATCTCGATCGCAAGCGGCGCCGCGAGGATCGAATCGCGGCAAAGGAAGTTCACCTTGATCTGCATTCGCTGGCCGAGAAAACCGCTAATGTCGATGTTGTCCCACGCTTCTTTGTTGTCGCCGCGTGGCCGATAATATCGAATATCGACGAGATGATCTTCGACCTCGTAACCGAGAATGTCGTTGAGGACGCTGGATTTTGTGCGAATTTTCGATGCAAGCGATTCGTCGTTCGAGAGTGCAAGACCGTCGCGGTTTCCGAGGATGTTGGTCGAATACCAACCGTCAATGTGCAGAGCTCGCGAACGAAGGGCCGGTGCAAGCACCGTCTTGATGAATGTCTGGCCAGTCTTGCCGTCTTTGCCGGCGAGCGGAACCTTGTTCTTCTCGGCAAATTCGATCAACGCCGGTATATCTGCCGACAGCGACGGCGTGAAATTCGCATAAGGGACGCCTTCCGCGATCGCGGCGTAAGCGTAGAGCATCGCGGGCGAGATCTCGGGAGCGTTCTCGTCAATGGCCTTCTCAAACGCCACGAGAGATGCGAACTTTACATTGTCTGCCTCAGTAAGAGCTTCGGTCGATGCGAGATTTACTACACAGACCGCGTCGCATTGGGCTCGAAACTCGCGAATGTCCGCACGAACCTGCTCGACCGCGTCGCGTAGTTTGGCGAGTGAAAGAACGTTCGTGCCGCTGATGTTCGAGAGAAAGTGCGTGTCGGCGATCGCAGGCCACGGACGCTTTTCGCCGAGGGCAGTTCGGACCGCGTTGAATTGTTTGAGCGTGAGGACTTCGTGGCCTTCGGCCGCCGTTGCAAGATCGTTCTCAAAAAGATCCCAACCCGCAAATTCGATATCCGTGTAATTTGCAAGTTCATCAAAATCGGCAAGCGGCAATCCCGTCGTGTCGATGGCATTCTGACGTAACAACTCGACACCTGCTGCCATTGTTGTCCCAACCGCCCCGCCGATTCCGACGACAGCGATGCCAAGTTTCCGTTTCGCCATAAGTTCTAGTTTATACCTCTGCCCGGCGGCCTTACAATTTTGGAGTGACTCACCCCGTAGGACGAAGTTTCGCAAGCTCGCGTTTCAGAAGCTTTCCGGTCGGGCCCTTCGGTATCTCGGTAAGGAAGTGTATGCGCTTAGGGCATTTATAGTCCGCGAGATGCTTGCGGCAGAAGTCTATCAGATCGGATTCGCTCGTCTTTTGGCCGTCACGAAGGACGACGAACGCTTCGACTTCCTCGCCATACAACTCGTCCGGTACGCCGATCGCGGCCGCCGCAGATACCGCAGGATGCGTGAAGAGAAGTTCATCGATCTCACGCGGATAGATGTTCTCGCCGCCGCGGATGATCATGTCCGATTTGCGGTCGGCGATGAAGTAAAATCCGTCCGCATCTCGATAGCCGATGTCACCTGTGTGGAACCAGCCGCCCTCAAAGGCCTTCTCGGTAGCTGCCTCATTTTTGAAGTAGCCGCGAAAGATATTCGGCCCGCGAAGCACGATCTCCCCAAGTTCACCTTCCGCGACAGGCTCATTCTTCTCGTCCCAAACGGCCATCTCGTTGCCGATCGGCAACCCGCATGATCCGGGACGACGATCCTTATTCGGCGGATTGAAGGTCGAGCGGCACGTCGATTCGCTAAGGCCGTAACCTTCGACAACGAGACAGTTGAACGTCTCCTCGAATCGATGCAGAACCTCTGCGGGAACAGGCGCCGAACCGCACATCGCGAATTTGAGTGATGAGTGATGAGTGATCGGTGATGAGTTGGCAGAACGGGCCTGATCACTGACCACTGACTCCTTACGGCTGAGGAGCATTGAGAGCATTGTTGCGACCGAGCCGAATGACGTGATCCTGTATTTTTCGATGATGTTCCAGAAACGCGATGCCGAGAATTTCGGGCTGACTACGGTCGAACCGCCGGCGTAGAGCGCACTCATTGTCGTAACCGAAACGGCGTTCATATGAAAGAGCGGCATTACGCTCAGAAGACGGTCATTGGGCCCGAAATCAAGCCATTCGACGATCTGCCTAGCGTTAGCGATCAAGTTCTCGTGCGTCAGGAGACAGCCTTTCGGCTTGCCGGTCGTTCCGGACGTGTAGATGATCACGGCATCGTCGCCCGGCGTGATCTCGGTGTGCGGCGTAATGCCGGTCTGGCCGCTCGTCACGGCATCAGCATCGTCAAAAACGATCTGGTCGGGAGCCTTGCGGCCATCGAGATTTGAAAGGAATCCGCTTCCGACGAGCAGAAGTTTCGATTCGGAATTAGAGAGCGTCCACTCGATCTCCTCCGGCTTTAGAAGTGAATTGATCGGCCCGGCGACGGCACCGAGCGACCAGCAAGCGAAATACGCGATTATGTATTCGGCAGAATTCGGCAGCAAGAGGCTTACGACATGTCCTTTCTCGATGCCGTGGGACTTAAGCAAGCTGGCCGTTCGCGCAACGAGTTCAGAAAAAGCGTTGTAGCTGAACTCGCGGCCGTCAGCCTCCGACATAAGAAAGATCTTGTCGCCGTGCTCTAACACGCGTGTCTGCAATAGGTTACGGATGTTTTCGTTGCGCTCGGCCATATTTTGATATAAGGTTAGCATTAAATCATATGACCATCTATCGCAGCTACATAGCGGGAAAGTGGATCGATTCCACTTCAGGAAAACGTGTACCGAATATTAACCCGGCGGACACGCGGGACATCATCGGCGAGAGCGAACAGGCGACTCGCGAGGAAACGCGCCTTGCGATCGAGGCCGCGTACGCGGCTTTCAAAGATTGGAGACAGACTCCCGCTCCGGCGCGCGGTCGGATCTTGATGAAAGCCGTACGGCTGCTCGAAGATCAAAAAGAAGAACTCGCCCAGATGCTTACACGCGAGGAAGGCAAGACGATCTCAGAGGCTCGCGGCGAGGTTACGCGCGGCACGAACGTGGTCGAATTCTGTTCGGGCGAAACTCGCCGCAATAACGGTGAGACGATCGCCAGCGAACTTCCCGCGAATTTTGCCTACACGATCAAACAGCCGCACGGCGTCGTCGGACTCATCACGCCGTGGAATTTTCCTGTTGCGATCCCGCTTTGGAAGATCGCGCCTGCGCTTGCAGCCGGCAACACGATCGTCTTCAAACCTGCGACGAATACGCCGGCGACTGCGGTTCGCTTAATGGAAATATTTACGGAGGCAGGAGTGCCGGCGGGCGTGATGAACCTCGTTCTTGGTTCGGGCGGCGAGGTCGGTGATGAGTTAGCTAAGCACGCCGCAGTTCGCGCGATTTCTTTTACCGGCTCGACCGAGATCGGCCTCAAGCTTTACGAACAGATCGCGCGTCGCGGCATCCCGTTTCAGGCAGAGATGGGCGGCAAAAATCCCGTCGTTGTACTTGAAGACTGCGATATCGATCTTGCCGTGGAGCATACGGCGAACGGAGCTTTCGGTTCGACCGGCCAACGCTGTACGGCCGGAAGCCGCGCGATCGTACAAAGCTCGATCGCGGACGAATTTGTCGAGAAGATCGTCAAACGTGCAAAGTCATTCAAGCTTGGGGCGGGTGCGGATGCATCGACGGACATTGGACCCAGCGTTGACGAGCATCAGTTCGATACCGTGCTCAAATATATGGGGATCGGCAAAGAGGACGGAGCAAAACTTATGTGCGGCGGCGGCCGTGCATTGGGTGACGGACTTGAGCACGGATATTTCGTTGAGCCAACGGTTTTCGACAATGTCACACCTGATATGCGGATCTTTCGTGAAGAGATATTCGGCCCGGTTCTTGGCATCTCTCGGGTTCAAAACCTTGACGAAGCAATGAAACTTGCGAACGATACGGAATACGGCCTTTCGTCGTCTGTCTTTTCGAACGACTACAACAGCATCACGAGGTTCGTCGAGGAGATCGAGAGCGGAATGACTCACATCAATTCGCCGACGACAGGCGGCGAAGCGCACATCCCTTTCGGCGGCATAAAAGGCAGCGGCATCGGCCCGCGGGAACAGGGCTCGACATCGCTTGACTTCTACTCCGAAATGAAGGTAGTTTACGTCGATGCCACAGGCAAAAAACGCGAGGGAAATCTCTATTAAAAAAAATGGTGATCTCATCGGCCGTAAAGAGCGGCTATGATTCCAGCCATGGCGGCGGCAATACGAACCAGATCGAAGGCAATATCGCCGACCTGTATGCATTCTTGCTTGCACAGTTGAACTGACTCCCAGGACGATTCGCGTTTTATGGAGGATGATCATGTCTAAGCGCAATGTCATCGTAGTCACTCTTTTGCTCTTCATTGTTGCTGCAGCGATCGTGCGTTCTAATATCGCCACCGGCCTCGACAGTTATACGTACGACGAGGCGTATCACGCAGGTGCGGGTGCGGCGTATGTGAAGACGGGCGACTTCCGGCTAAATCCTGAGCAACCGCCGCTGGTCAAACTCTGGGTCGGAGCCTACGTAGCTCTCCGCGGATATCAGCTTTCACCCTACCGGCCGTTATCTGACAAAGAGGCTGAGCGTGACTCTGTCGAAGAGGACGCCTATGTCCACAACGACCCTTTGGTCCTTCAGTCGCGGACCCGAGCAGCGATGCTCGCCTTAAATGGGCTGCTGATCTTGTTGTTCGCATTTTCGGCTCGGCGGCTTTTCGGGGACGTTGCCGCTATCGGCTCCGCACTATTCTTTGCGATCGATCCGACGGTTGCCGCCTATATGCCGGTGGTGATGACGGACCTGCCGATCGCTTTGACCTCCGGTATCGCGCTATTGACCGCTGCGAAGGCTTTCCAAAGCTGGAAGGCCGCCGACCTCGCTCTCGCGGCGGGAGGCGTCGGCTTGGCTTTGAGTGCAAAACATTCAGGCATTATTACGTTGATCGCAGTTGCGTTGGTAGGCCTCGGGATCGCGTGCCTGTTTTCCAAAGGCGTCGGTGCGAAGGTAAGGCTGCTGCGTTCGGCAAAGGTTGCGGGAGTCGTATTGGGCGGGATCATCGTCCTATGGGGGACGTACGGTTTTAGTTATTACGAGACACCGGGCGTTGCCGAAGAGACTTTTAACCGCAAGCTGGCGGACAAAATCTCGGACGTCCGAGCGCCCGCGTATCGTGCGGCGTTGTCCGCGGCATCAAGATTATGTCTTTTCCCACGGGCATACACTTGGGGAATGGCTGACACTATACGGGCCGGCATCGATGGCCGTGCGATCCAGGTTCTGGCGTTCGGACAGTCGTACTACTCAAAAGCTCCTTTCTATTTCTTTCCGGGCGTTGTATTAGCAAAGCTTCCGATCGGCCTGACCTTACTTTGTCTTATCGGTGCCGGGCTTGTGATCTCACGGCGTGTACCGAGCGAATTCTATCTGCCGATCGTATGCCTCACCGTATTTTCGGGGCTCTTTCTTATCTTCCTCATTCGCGGCTCAACTTACGGTGGTATGCGTCACGCAACGCCGTTACTGCCGATAATGGCGGTCCTGTTTGGGATCGGGACGTATGCGGCGGTCGAGTTTCGGTCGAGGATCTTGAAGGCGACGGCGGCGATCTGTGTCGTCTTTGCTCTTGTTTCGGCGATCCCGCAAATGCGGCCCTGGGAGTATTTCAACGAACTTGCCGGTGGCTCGGCGAACGGCCATCTATATTTTAACGACGAGGGTGTCGATCTCAGCCAGCGTGCCGGCGAGGCGGCGAGATTCTACCACGAGGAACTCGAACCGAAAGGCGAGGTTCCATTCTTAGCCTATTTCTCGAACGACGCCGACCTAAAGGCCCGCGGGATGGACTGGGTCGGCCGCGACGATCAGCGGGATGAGCGGAGATTTGAAGCCGAAACCATCACAGGCACGGTTATGATCGGTGCCAATGAGTTGAACGAAGGAATCTGGTGGGATGTTGCCAAACCGTTTAGGAACGTCGTGCCGACGCGCCGGCTCGGAAATCTTTTCATCTTTACCGGCACGTTCGAAAGGCCAAAGGCGATGTTGGCAAGGCACATCTTTTACCACACGATCTACTCCAAGATCTATGTCAAAGAGCCGGACCTTCCCGCCGCGATAGAGGGCATCGAGCGCTCGCTTGCCCTGGATGACTCGTGCTTTTTTGTCAGCCTCGAACTTGGCAATCAGTATCTTGCGGTCGGCAACCGAGAGAAGGCGCTCGCGGCCTACGAGGCGTCGCTGGCGCGTGCCCCTAAGTCGGATAGCATTTACGACCAATTGAGCGACCAGATCTCGAAGCTTAGATCCGGCGAGCCCGATGAGATCCCGCCGATCAGAAACCCGGGGATCGAGTAGAGAGGCAGTGGTCTCGGTCTCTGGGAACAAGTCTCGACCTCGCCCGATCTTGTTCCAAAATGCAGGTCGTTTCATATCGATGCGACAGGGCAAAAAAAAGGCGAAAATAATATATACTAACCGACGTAGTTTTTACTCAAACTCTCAGGAAACGAAACAATATGAGATCGAAGCTTTTTCCCGCAGCTATAGCTGTGCTTGTATTCACCGCCGCCGCACTCGGGCAGGACTACTCAGCTCTTGCCGATGAAACTTTTAAGTATGTAAAGGCCGGAACTTTCGGCAAACCGAGTGTTGCCAAGAAGACGCAGAAGATATCGCTCGGCCAGGTTCGCGTGCACTTCAAGACCGTTACATCGCGAGAGAATTCCGTAAAAGGGAACTCGGCGGATGTCACTGTGTACCTCGACACCGATCTTACGACCGGCGACCTCCAGACGCTCACGAACAATTTCTATACGCGGCTTGCGGGCAAGCTCAATGCGATAGGGATCGCGACGGTACCATTTGATTCTATAAAGCAGACGGAATATTACGCAGAGAAACTTTCAAAACAATCGGAAGAAAAAGGCGCGGATTTCGACGGCGAACGCGGACAGGCTTGGGTTTCGGTGAACGCGTATGACGGCCCGGTGTTTGTGAGATGGAATCCTGAAGGCACGGTCGAGATCATCGGGTTCGGCCAGCAGAAAAAGCTTGCAAAGACTGCCGAGACAACCGGCGGCGACATGATGACGATCGATATCGTTCTGGATTTTGCCTCGATAATGCTTTCGGCCGAGGTCAAACAGGATCGGCAGGGCTGGTTCTACGGTGACCCGTATTTCCACAGCGATTATTCGATCGGCGGCTTGATGAATGTATCAAAAAGCTACATCTACATCGTCAACCAAAAGAATGGTTTTGATCAATATTCATCGGCTCTGCCGATCGCGGAACGGATAGGATTCGCTGAAAAGCCCCGCGAGGATGCGACACGTGCGAGCTATCGGGCGTCCAAGGCTTTCGGTGGAGTCCGCAACTCGTTTACTCCGCTCGTAATTCCTGCAAAGCGTGAACTCTATATGATGGCCGCGGGCAAGGTCCTCGATCGGTACGCGGATATGCTTGCGGAGAAGTTTCGTGTCCTTCGCGGCGGCGAAACCCCATCGAACAAGCCGGTCGAAAAGCCGAAAGACAACACCACTCTCGCACAGGTCGAGAACGAAGCCCGCAAGAACAATGATACGACAGCCGTTACGACGGGCGAGATGAAGGCCGCCGCGAAAGATGCCGAAAGGGCCGGGAAGTATCAGCTGGCCGCCGACTATTACGCGAAGCTTGCCGCGGCCGACCCTGAGCATGCTCTCGACTACGACCTCGCACGCGGTGCCCTTTATATGGATCGAATCAACGACCAGAAGAAAGCTCAGGAGGTTTTTGAGGAGATCATTAAGAACCATCCGAACGTGGCCGAAGGCTACTACAACCGCGGCACGTCGTATGTAAAGCTGCAGGATTGGAAAAAGGCCAAAAAGGATCTCGATAAGGCGATCGAGCTTCGGCCGACTTGGGTAGAAGCTTATCTTAATCGCGGTATCTGTCTTATCTATATGAAGAAGTTAGATGATGCCCTCGCTGATTTTGAGAGCGGCATAAAACTAAATCCGCGCATTCCGAATCTATATCGAGCGAGGGCTCTCGTGTATAGAGCAAAAGGGAGCGCGGCCCTTGCGGCGGCGGACGAACTTCGCGCGACGCAGATCGAGCAGGGAAGGTATTAATTCTATGAACCCGTTACGCAGTCTTTTGATCACGGCGATTGCGCTGTTCGCATTTTCTGCAGTAAGTGCGCAGACCGCCGAGGTGTTCCTTGCAAAATGCGATTCGAGCTTTGAGAGCGGCAAATATACGGACGCCGTGAAGCAGTGTTCGAAGGCTCTCGAAGTCAGGCCCGGTTATGAAGAGGCGCTGATCACACGGGCCGGCACCTATAAGATCCTTCGCAACTATCCTGCGGCGATCTCCGATTATAGCGAGCTCATACGTGTAACGAACGGGATGGCGATGGCGTATTTCTACCGGGCCGATATTTACAAGAGGATGGGGAAGGATAACGACGCGATCGCCGACCTAACGGCTTCGATCGCGAAAGATCCAAAGGGCCTTTTCGCCGCCCGCTCTTACTATGAACGCGGCCTGATCTACGACAAACTTGGTAAGAGCGATGTGGCCCAGGCTGACTATTGGGATGCCGTCAAGCTAAAGCCCGATTACGCTCAGGCAAAAGCGAAGGTCAAGTATCCGTTTGGCGACAAGACCTTGACCGAAGCGGCGAACGACATCGTCCCCGGTGTGAAGACACCTGACAAAATACAGCCTGCAAAGCCAACTCCGTCTCCGGTCGCGACCGCAAAGGCAACGCCATCTGTTTCGCCAAAGATCGTGCCCGCCGGTGTTCCTGCGGCTTGGAAGCGAATGGCATTGACCGGCACGGGATTAAGCGTCGCATCGCCCGTACCGTATGTACTCAAGGATGACAAACCCGATCCGCTGCTTGAGAAAATGGAGGCTCGTGTCCGCTGGGAAATGTTGGACGGAAGCCTTTGGGCGACCGTGCAATATATGAAATGGGATCAGGGATTTACGACGATTCGTCAGACTCTCGAAAATACCGTAAATATCGTATTTGATGATCCAAAGGCAGGTGCGAAGTTTGTTAAAGATACAACATTCCTTGGCGAACCTGCCGCTGAAATTGATCAAGAGCGTTACGACCCGTACGACAAGAAACAGGTCAGGCAGAAGCTGATCGACTTCGGGTCGGCGAACACCTACGTGACACTCAACTTCGTCCACGACGCAGGAGACAAAGTAGCGGCGGCGAAGGTGGATCAGATCATCGCATCATTCAAAAAAGAGGGCGGCGTAGTTGCGGCCGAGTCAAAGCTGCCGCCGCCGAACTGGAAGACATTCAATTTCGGCGGCTTGCTGTTCGACTTTCCAACTCAAGTCGCCGAAGGCCCATGCGGCCAGTCTGTAACTTCAAAGGGACAGACCATTTGCGGATCTTGGGGCGATAAGGACAAGGAGAACCTGACGATCGATATCTCATATCGTAACTACGCCGGCCTCACCGCTCCCGATGTCAAAAAATTCGCCGCTGAATATTTGGCGAGTATGAAGGAGGTAATGGCCAAGGATACGAGCTGGAAGGAATTTAAGAACGAGCCGTACCCGATCAATGACGGCGAGGCCGTCAAGATCTCAGCTATGCAGGCCTACGACGGAACAAATATCATCTTCGTTGCCCGCGGAACGGAAAGGTGGCAGGTGCGAGTGTGGTATTTCAATCGCTGGGACGCGGTCCGCGATGCTCTAAAACGCGTCGTCGGCTCGATCAAATTCAAACAGTAATACCTAAGATCCCTCGAAAGATCGTTTTTTATGCACAGATGTTTTCGACTTTTCTTATTCTTCGCCATCGTTGCTTCCGCAGTCGTCGGTTCCGCGCAGACGCCGACTTCAGCCCCGACGCCCGAGAGAACGGTTTACAAAACTTACGCGGCAGCGATGGCCGCGGGCGGGAAACTCGCCGCCGATAAGAACCTCGCCGTCAATAAAAAGAAGGCTGGTGCGATAGACGCTTACACGCAAGCTGCGAGTCTTGCAAAGAACGATCTGCAGAAGGCTGATGCGTTGATCGAGGCCGCGAAAGTTCAGAAGGACAACTCGCGCTTTGTTTCGACCGGCGGAGGGAAGTTCAAGGGGATGACGTTCACCGTTTTCGATCACCCCGATGCGGTTCGCTCGTTGAATACGGCTCTTGAGCTGGCCGGGATCGACGACGCAAAAAGGGCGGAGATCAAGGTCCTCCGGGCGGAAGTGTATTTAGAGGCTTCGAAACTTACGGATGCGCATAATCGATTCATTCCCGATCTTGAAAGTAAGCTCGGAAAGGTGATCAAGTCGATCGTTCGGGACGAGATGGCCGCTCTCGCTGCCGCCGCTTCGACGCCGCCCGATGAGAAAGCCCGCGCGCTGATAGTGAAGGGAAGAACTTATCGCAACTTTCTTGGCAAATATTCGAACACGTTAGATCTGCGGTCGGAGTATCAGGCACTGAACGATGCCGTCGGTACTGCCGGAGCGAAGGACCCGACAAAGGCAGATGCGCTTCTTGCGATGGCCGAGATCGCTCGGACGGCAAATGACTCGAATAGCTTTGTGGCCGCATATTCGGCCGTATCCAAGCTTCCAAAGGCCTCGCCGACGCAGAAGCACACGGCCGCCACAGAGCTTGCCAACGTTCTCATTGCGAACGACCGCGTCGAACCCGCTCGAAAGATGCTGACCGAGACGCTGGCGGTTCCGGGCCTTACGGTCATCGAACGCGGCGGTGTCCATCGCCTGCTCGCTGTATCTTACGTGCGGGAGATCATTTCGAAAAAGCCTGCAAAAGCAGCCGAAGATGCCCTTATGGTATCTGCGCGAGGCGAACTTGCGACGGCTGCCAAGCAAACGAAGTTCAAAGGCGACGATCTCGCAGAGGCATATCGCGGAAATGCGGAGTTCCTACGCGGATTCCAGGACGCAAGGTATTTTATACTTGCTCATGGAGAATTAGAGGCAGCCCTCGCCGTGCCCAGGATTTCCGATAGACAGCGGTCGAAGGTTCAATACGAAGTCGCCGAGACCTACAGGCTTGAGAAGAAGACCGCCGAGGCGGTCGCAGCCTATAAGCTCGTCACCAACGCAAACCCACAGTATTTCGGCTACGCTCAACAGCGAATAGCGGAGCTTAGTGGCGCAAAGCCCGGAAATTAGGCTTTAGATACGAAGCGAAAGAAATAAAAGGACTTGCAAGAAGTAAGAATGGAGTAGAATAATTCTCCGTTCTTACTTTTTTGTCTTGGAGGCCATGTTTTATGAGTCAGGCGCAAAAGCCGTCATCGCTGAAGAACGCGATCGAGAAGCATCACGAATTCCTTTTTCCCGCGGTCGCAATGTATTACAAGGAGCCGATCGAACTCGTAAAGGGCGAGGGCGAATATGTCTGGGACGCAGAGGGTAATCGCTATCTTGATGCGTTCGGCGGCGTGCTGACCGTCAGCGTCGGGCACGCGAACCCGGACGTGAACGCCGCGATCATCGAGCAGACAAAGACGCTGCAGCATACGTCGGCCCTGTATGCCAACGGGCCGCAATCGGACCTTGCGGAAAAGCTGGCCGAGATCACGCCCGGCGACCTAAAGAAATCGTTCTTCACATCGAGCGGAACCGAAGCCGACGACACGGCGATATTGGCCGCGAAACTCGCGACCGGCCGGAGCGAGATCGTCGTTCTTCGTCACAGTTATTCGGGGCGCAGTGCGACCGCCCTTTCGAGCGTCGGGCACGCGTCGTGGCGGCCGATCCCTTCGCAGGTCGCGGGCATCGTCCACGCACGAGCGCCGTATTGTTATCGCTGCCCTTGGAAGATGACGCCCGATAACTGCGGCGCCGCCTGTGCCGAAGATGTCAAAGACGTTATCGAAACGACAACGACCGGCGAGATCGCAGCCTTTATGGCCGAACCGATAATGGGCGTTGGCGGATTCATCGTGCCGCCTGACGGCTACTTCGAACGTGTCGAGGAGATCACTCGTCAGCACGGCGGGCTATTCATCGCCGACGAGGTGCAGACGGCGTGGGGACGCACCGGCGACAAGTGGTTCGGTATCGAGCACACGGGCGTCAAACCCGACATTATCACTTCGGCAAAGGGAATGGGCAACGGCGTCCCCATCGGTTGGACGATCGCAACGTCCGAGGTCGCGGATAAATTCTCGGGCCTCACCTTTGCTACGTTCGGCGGGAACCCGATCTCGATGACCGCAGGCCTTGCGGTCATCAAATTCATCGAGGACAACGACCTTCTTACGAACGCGCGAGTTGTCGGTGACTATTTCCGTGGGCGCCTCGAAGAGCTTAAAGAGAAACACCCGATCATTGGCGACGTTCGCGGACGCGGACTTATGCAAGGCATCGAACTCGTTAAAGACCGCGAGACGAAAGAGCCTGCGGCAGACGCCGTGCTCAAGGTTTTCGAGGAAACGAAACGCCGCGGTGTTCTCATCGGCAAAGGCGGCCTTTACGGCAACGTCATCCGCACGGGTATGATGCTCAACTCGACAAAAGACAATGTTGACGAGCTGATCGCCGCCCTCGATGCCGGATTCTCGGTTGCGTGAGAAAGCCGTGTTGTGTCGAGCAGTTTTGGAATGGAATATGGCCAAGGCTATGCCATTGAAAGGAAATTGAGATGACCTCGAGATTTAATAGAATGCGCAGCCTCGGAGGTTTCGTATTGCTTGTTTTGACGATGCTTGCCGTCGGACAAGAAGCTGAGACTCAACTGGCAGAGCTCGGACCGGCACTCCGCAGCGTTGAGGCGAAGCGAATTTCAGAGCACGTAAAGAAACTCGCTTCCGATAAGTTTGAAGGGCGAGCACCGGGAACGACCGGTGAGACGCTCACGGTAAATTATCTTGCCGAACAGTTCATAAAGTCCGGAGTAAAGCCAGGGGATCCGAACGGGACCTATTTTCAGAATGTCGCGCTTGTCGGCTATCGAACGGTTCCGCAGATCGAAGTCGAGGCAGCGGGTAAAAAGGTCCCGTTCGTTTTTCTCGACGATTTTGTTCACGATTTTCCCGTACTCAGACCTTCGGCGACCGTGAAAAATGCACCGATCGTTTTTGCGGGTTACGGCATTGTCGCGCCGCAATACGGCTGGGACGACTACAAAGGACTTGATGTTCGCGGGAAGTTAGTGATCGTGCTTAGCGGCGAACCGGCGGTGGCGGATAAGTCCGACCCAAAGAAACTTGACGCGTCGATGTTTCGCGGCGAGACGCGCACCTATTATTCAACCCGCGATTTCAAGTTTGACCTTGCGGCTGAGAAAGGAGCCGCGGGCATTTTGATCGTCTATGATCCGACAAGGGCAAATACTTACTCGCTCTTTCAGACCTTCGCAAAAATGGAAGGTTTCGCCCTCAAGCCAACCGGTGCGACCCCGCGGACATTGATTTCCGGGCTTATGACGCTCGACGCCGCGAAGCGAATTTTTTCGGCTAGCGGACAGGATCTTGAAAAACTTTCGGCGAACGCCGAGCAGGTTGGCTTTAGCGCAGTCGAAACGCAGGCTCGTGCTGAGATAACGGTTAGAAGCAAACTTCGCAATATCGTGAGCCGAAACGTCGTCGCCCGCATCGAGGGAAGCGACCCGGTGCTGAAGAATGAATACGTGATCTATTCAGCTCACTGGGATCATCTTGGACGCGATCGAAAACTGAAGGGCGACCAGATATACAACGGAGCGATCGACAACGCGATCGGTACGGCGATGCTTTTAGAGGTTGCAAATGGGTTTGCGAGCCTGCCGAAAAGACCGAGGCGTTCGATACTGTTTATCGCCACCACATCTGAAGAGAAAGGCTATCTCGGGTCGCGACATTACGCTCAGAACCCGTTGTATCCGATCGGCGACGCTGTCGCAAATATCAATCTCGATGGCGGCAATGCCTGGGGCATTACCAAAGATGTACTTTCGGCGAACTATGGGCTTTCGACGTTGGACGAAACGCTTGAAGAATCCGCTTTGATGCAGAAACGAGGATTTCTCAGGGAATCGCTTGGCGACGGCGGCTTGTATTATGGCTCAGACCAGATGGAGTTTGCCAAAGCTGGCATTCCGTCGATCTTTCCGTTCAGCGGGTTCGACTACGCCGGCAAACCAAAGGATTTCGGCGAAGGAAAATGGAACAGCTACTCGGATAACGATTACCATCAGGTTTCTGATGAGATCAGGCCGGACTGGGACCTCTCCGGAGCCGCCGAAGATGCCCGATGGCTATTGATCGCAGGCTGGAAGATCTCGCAAGCACCAAAGCGGCCACAGTGGAAAGCTGAAAGTGAATTCATTAACTTAGGAAGGAAAAGATGATCAGAAGATCGCTGTTTTCGATCGCGTTAGTAGCCATACTCGCGAGTCTGGCTTACGCACAAAAGGATATGACAACCAACGGCATTGTTGGGAAAGACCATTTTGTCACCAGCAATGGATTGAAGGTCTATTTGTGGGAGAAATATCACCGGAAGTTCGCAAAGACGTTCGCAAAGACAAACAAGATCGTTCTGCTGGTTCACGGAGCGACGTGGACGGGGCGGCCGGATTTTGACCTGCAGATACGCGATTATTCGCTGATGGATTTCCTTGCCAAAAATGGATATGACGTTTGGGCGATCGATATCCATGGCTACGGACGATCAGAAAAGACCGACAAGGATTGGTCGGACACGGCATCGGCAGCGGGCGATATAGGTGCGGCGGTCGATTACATTACGAAACTGCGCGGTGTCGAGAAAATTAACATTCTTGGCTGGTCATGGGGAACGCAAACGACCGGGCTTTACACAATGCGTCATCCTGAGAAGGTCAATAAACTGATCCTTTATGCAATGGCCTGGAAGCCGCCGCCGGGAGTCAAGCTTCCGCCGCCTCCGACCGAACAATATCGCACAACGGACGAAGCTGCCGCTCGCTCGGACTTTATTCCCGGACAGTTTGAAAAAGACGTTGTCGATCTGTACGTAAAGGAAGCCCTTGCGGAAGTCCCAAAAGCGCCGAACGGTGTGCAGGTCGATATGCTTACCAAGCTGCCGATCCTCGATCCTGAGGCGATACGTGTGCCGACCATGATCATTCGCCCCGAAAAGGATTTTCTTAGCTCAGAAGCGCAAACGCTCGAGTTCTTCCAAAAGCTCGGAACTAACTACAAAAGCTATGCCTTCCTGCCGGATGGCGGGCATGCGATCTTGCTTGAGAAGAACTATAGAAAATTTCAAGACGTGGTGCTTGGTTTTTTGAATCAACCTTGACTCAGCTGCGAATATGAAACGCTGCCCCGAGTGTAGGAGAGATTATTTCGACGACAGTCTGTTCTACTGTCTCGACGATGGCAGCGCGCTTCTCGAAGGCCCGGCGGCTCAGTTCGGAGTTCCGTCTTCAGGCCCCTTCAACGATGACGAGCCCGCAACCGCTATCCTGTCAGGTCCCGCGGCGATAGCGACCCGATCCTCGTCAGATTGCGAGCCGGCGACCGCGATATTTGAGTCGTCGCAAAGCTCCGAAGGGCCGTTCATAGCATCCCCGCATAATCTTGCCGAGGATCTGTCACCGCTGGTCGGCCGGGAAAAGGAGATCACGGAGATCGAAAGGCTGTTGAGCCGTCGTGATTTACGGCTTTTGACATTGACCGGGATCGGCGGGACGGGGAAGACGCGGCTTGCGTTGGCGGTCGCGTGGCGAATGCTTTTGAATTTTCCTGACGGAGTCTTTTTCGTCAATTTGGCTCCGATAACAGATTCAAAGCTGGTCACTCCCGTCATAGCACAGTCGCTAGGTGTGCTCGAATCCGGCAGCGAGCCGATCTTCGACACGCTGAAGGAATATCTTGCCGGGCGAAAGATGCTGCTCGTCGTTGATAATTTCGAGCAGGTTTCTCAGGCTGCATCTGATATCGAGAAACTTATCAACGCAGGCCCGAACCTTCGAATTCTGGTCACCAGCCGGGAGCCTTTGCGTTTGACTGCGGAACATGAGTTTGCGGTTCCGCCTCTGTCCTTGCCGTCTGAGGATGAACCTGTATCCGCTGCCTCGTTTTCCGAGTATGAATCGATCCGATTTTTTGTCGAACGGGCTCAGACTAGCAAACCAGAGTTCGCATTGAGCCAAACGAACGCGGCCGACGTGGCAGCGATCTGCCGAAGCCTTGACGGCCTACCATTCGCGATCGAGTTGGCCGCGGCCCGCATCAAGCTTTTTGAACCTCAGACGATCCTTGCCCGCCTCTCGAACTCCCTTCGCTTCCTGACGGGCGGTGGCAAAGAACTGCCTGAACGACGCCAGACGATGCGGGGTGCGATAGCCTGGAGCTACGATCTGCTTGACGCGGAAGAAAGGCAGCTCCTCGATCGCCTATCGGTCTTTGCGGGCGGCTTCACGATCGAGTCGGCAGAAGCGGTCGGCGCAGAACATGGCGTTGAGATCCTCGATACCGTTTCCTCCCTGCTCGATAAGAATTTGATCGCACGGATGAATCAGCAGAGCGGCGAACCGCGCTTTCGGATGTTGGTCGTCGTCCGCGAATTTGCTCTCGAAAAATTGGGCCAGGCGGGTGCGACCGACGAGGTACACCGCCGGCATTCTGCCTTTTTTGCCGACCTCGCAGAACGAGCGGAACCTGAATTAAGGGGAGCCAGAGCGGCTGAATGGCTACAAAGGCTTGATCAGGAACACGAGAATATAAGACTGGCGCTTAACTTGACGATAGATAGTGAACCGCAGACCGCCCTTCGGATCGCGGCATCTATCCAGCGATTTTGGTGGCGTCGCGGACACCTTTCAGAAGGCGTTGAGTGGACGCGACGGATCATTGATGCAACCTGTGCGTCGGGCGACCCAAAGCTCCTTGCGTCCGCCTATCGCGGCATCAGCAGTTTGAGCTGGAATCGCGGCGACTTCGACCACGCCGTTGCGTTCGCCGAAAAAGGCCTCGAGATAGCTCTCAAAACGGGCGATAAGAAATTGATCATCAATGCGCTTCACAGCGTAGGAACTGCCAAGCACAATCAAGGCGATTTTGCGGGTGCGCAAAAGTTCAGCGAGGAAGCCTTGGCGATGGCCCGCGAGGCAGGTGAAACTTTCGAGGCGGCGGAGTTGGCGAACGCTCTCGGCGAACTCGCACGCCACCAAGAAGATCATGTTGCGGCCGGGAGGCATTATGAAGAAGCTCTCCAGATCGCAAGGCAGAAAGGCTACAAGCAGCTCAATATGCTCGCAGCGATCAATCTTGCGGCGGTCGCGTGCCATCTGGAAGACTATGAACTCTCATATGCGTACACGCTGGAGTCGATGAAGATCAGCGAGGAGATGGGCAGTACTGTCAGCATTGGCTATGCTCTCGAAAGATTTGCGGCATTGGCGGTCATTGGCGGTGAGATGGAGAGGGCCGCGATCTTGAGCGGTGCAATGGAAGCGATCTATGATGCGGCCGGTTATAGGATAGAGGAAGTCGATCGACTTTTCCTGGAACGTTACCTTGACAAGGCGCGTTCAGCGATAGGGGACGAACGCTTTGAAGCTTCCCGCAGCCGAGGAAACGCGATGTCTGTCGCAAATGCGGTCGCCTTTGCTCGCGAAGATGGATCAGACTGGGTCTCAACAAGAAAATTGAAGATCACGGACAGTGGATCAAACCCAAAGGCCGCATCGGCAGGGACCAAAGATCAGATATTTACTACTAAAGAAACCGAGGTGTTGTCGTCGGAAGCCTTCGAGATTCCTACGACAAAGGTCCCTCTAAAATGGCAGGTCTTTATCCTGACGGCATTTGCGGCCGTCCTGGCAGTTGGCGTCTATTTTGGCTATCAATATTTCGAATCGGCAAATGCTCGTGAGATCAGATCGATCGCCGTCTTGCCTTTTGACAATCGAAGCGGCAACGGCGAGGCGGATTATCTTTCTGACGGTTTAGCGGACTCGCTTATTTATCGTCTATCGCAATTGCCCGATCTAAAGGTTAGTTCGACAAGTTCCGTGATGCGATACAAAGGGAAAAATAGCGATACTCTGCAGATAGCAAAAGATCTGGATGTCGATGCGGTGATGTCGGGGCGGCTTGTTCAGCTCGGCGATAGTTTGAATATCAGCGTGCAGCTGACCGACGCGCGGACTGACAAACTGATATGGGCAGAACAGTACGATCGAAAAATGACGGATCTTCTTGCCACACAGCGGGAGATCGCAACGACTATCGCCCAAAAGCTTGAATTAAAGCTCGCTGGCGATGATTCCAAGGGCATTACCAAGAAATACACCGACAGCAGCGAAGCCTATCAAGCCTATTTGAAAGGCCGATATTACTGGAATCGCCGAACCGCCGACAATATCAAGACCGCGATCGAGCAATTCAAGATCGCTGCCGATAAAGACCCGAACTTTGCTCTTGCCTACGCCGGTCTTGCTGACTGCTACGCGGTTCGCGGCGAATATGCCGGTACCCCGACGCTGGAGTCCTTACCGCAGGCCACCGCCTATGCCGAGCGTGCTATCACCCTTGACAATCAGTTGGCCGAACCTCATGCAACGTTAGGATTGATAAAGAAGATGGAGTGGAATTGGGCAGACTCAGAGGCCGAATTTAAGAAGGCGATCGAGATCAACCCTAACTACGCGACCTCATATCATTGGTATTCGATCCTGCTGAGATCGCTTGGGCGATTTGAAGAGACGGCATCTGTGATAAAGCAGGCTGAGAAGCTTGACCCCCTTTCGAGCATTATCGCCGTCAATGTTTCGGACAGCTATCAGATGCTGAATGATCATAGGTCGAGCGTAGATGTAATGCTGAAGACGATCGAACTTGATCCGACATTCTCGGCTGCACACGAAAATCTCGGGATGTCGTATCTTAAGTTGGGGCGAACCGCGGAAGGCATAGAGCATCTGGAAAAGGCGGTAGAATTGAGCAAGCGATCAGCCGTTAGATTACGTGGTTTGGGCTATGGCTATGCGGTTACGGGAAGGCGCGCCGAAGCCATTTCTATCGCAAAAGAACTGGAAGCGAAGTACGCGAGAAAAGAATCCAACGGTCAATATGTCGCGTCTGTTTACGCGGGGTTGGGTGACAAGGACAAAGCGTTCGAATGGTTGGAGAAAGATTTCGCCAACCACCACGGTTCGTTACCAGATATTGTTTGGCGTATCCATTTTGAGTCTCTCCGCGACGATCCGCGATACAAAGATCTGCTGAAACGGATGAATTTGCCGGAATAGATTTTTATGAAACGATGCCCCGAATGCAGGAAAGATTATCTCGACGACAGCTTGCTGTACTGTCTTGACGACGGTTCGATGCTCGTGCAGGGAAGCGTGACGGATGAGCCGCCGACGGCTATATTGTCGGGCGACGCGATATCGAGCGAGCGGCAGACGCGATATATCGGGGCGGCACATGAGACGGACGTGCCTAATGCGCCGTCCACCGAGACGGCGGAATCGAGTCGGTCGCCGATATGGATCGTTCGGGCTTTGAGGTCAGGCTGGGTCGTGTCCGGCATACTTCTCCTTGTACTTGGCGGAGCGCTTTTGTTCACGTATATCAGCTCTGGCGGATCGAAATCCGGATCGGCCGGGGTCGTTCGCTATGAGATCGCGGCGCCGCCCAAGAGCGCATTGAATCTGGTTCGTTGGCCATCGATAGCGCTATCGCCGGACGGGAAGACTACCGTTTTTGTTGCAACCACCGATGGGATACAACGCCTGTATGCACGTCGGCGCGATGAGACGACCGTAAAGCCAATCCCGGGAACCGAAGGTGCCGCACATCCGGTTTTCTCGCCTGACGGTAAATGGATAGCGTTTGTCTCCAACCGAGCTTTGAAGAAGACTACACTTGACGGCCAGGGATCGACGGTCCTGCAGGTCGATGACGCCCGCGGGATAAGTTGGGCGGACAACGACAGTTTGATCTACACGCCTGATGCGGCGGCATCGTTGTTTCGGGTCTCAACGGAAGGCGGCGAACCGACACCTGTAACAAAGCTGGATCCTGCAAAGAATGAACGAACACACCGGTGGCCTCAGGTTCTGCCAAACGGAAAGGCCGTGATCTTCACCGCGGGGACCGTCGATAGTCCCGACAGCTATGAAAAGGCAAACATCGAAGCTGTCGATCTCGCAACGGGTGACACCCGTGTTTTGCTGCAGGGGGCGAGCATCGCCCGATACTCACCGAGCGGGCATCTGATCTTTGCGCGCGGCGGCAGTCTCTACGCCGTAGATTTCGACCAGGAAACCCTATCGGTCAGTGGAAAACCTCAGATGGTTATGCAGGGCGTATCCGGCGATGAAACGACGGGAGCGGTTCATTTTGCAATTGCCGCTGACGGAACACTTTCCTACATTCCGGGCAGCCCTGCTGCCAATATGCGGCGACTCTCGTGGGTCGATAGCGCCGGAACTGTTCAGCCGATCGATCTCAACCCCGCTCAGTATAACGACGTGCGAATATCACCTGATGGTTCGCGCATCGCGATGCTCGTCGGGTCAACCGGCAGCGGCGACGTTTGGGTCTATGATCTTGCGCGGGCGACCTCGACACGGTTGACATTCAATACCAGGAATTCGACGCCGGTTTGGTCTCCGAACGGCAAGAGTATCTACTATATGGACATCGATCCGAGTACGGCGGTGTCGGTGATAATGCGCAAGCCCGCCGACGGCAGTCGTGACGCCGAAGCGGTCAACTCGCTTCCGAATACAGCATATTTGAAGGCCATAACGCCCGACGGAACCTCGGCCATCTTTGATTTTCAGCGAAATACAGCCAACGGTGGGATCGTTCAAGCCCGGCTCGAGCAAGGTGCACCGCACACCGATCTGGTTGATTTGGTTAAAACACAGTTTTCTGAAAATGATACATCGCTTTCGCCAGATGGCCGATGGCTGGCTTACAAGTCGAATGAAAGCGGCCGGCCGGAAGTTTACGTGCGGGATATGACCGGAGCAGGCGGGCGATGGCAGATCTCGACCGAGGGCGGCGAAGAGCCGCATTGGTCGCGGAATATGCGCGAACTATACTACCGGAACGATCGGTTGCTTATGAGCGTCCCGATCGTGACAAGTCCGACGTTTCAAGCGGGAAAACCGGTAAATCTCTTCGGTGGTCTATTCGATCTCAGAACGAATAGCGGAAATACGTACGACGTTGATCCGAAGACCGGCCGCTTTCTGATGATGCGCCCCGCCGAGGAGAGCACGGCACCTTCCGTAGTGGTAGTTCTGAACTGGTTTGACGAACTCCGACGGCTCGTCGCAACACAATGACGCAAATTACTTCCCTGTTGAAGATTTCAATCGAAAAGAAACTGAAATAAAAATGAAACGATGTCCTGAATGCAGACGAGATTATTACGACGACAGTTTGCTTTACTGTCTCGACGACGGCAACGCGCTACTCGAAGGTCCGGCGAGCGGCAAGTCGGAACCGCCTGCGTCAGCGGACGGTCTATTTGTTGATGAACCACAAACGGCGATCCTGTCAGAACCGGGAGCGATAGCGACCGGGTTCCGGGACACTGATGAGTCTCAGACCGCGATATTGCCAGATGGCATTGCTTCAGAAGCAGCGACTCGTGCGCAAATACACACGACGGCGGCGGAACCGCAGAGCCTTGAGGCAGCGCTGCCGAAAAAGCAGATCCTTTCCGCAAATAGAGCAGCAAAGCCGTTGTTGGCCGCAATTGGCTTGTTGGTGATCATTCTTGGCGGATTTTTTGGTTATCGATATCTTAAACCGGCGGATCCAGGACAGATCAATTCGATCGCCATTCTTCCGTTCGAGAATCGTACGGGCAGTGCTGATTCAGAATACCTTAGCGATGGTTTGGCAGAATCTTTGATCTATCGCCTTTCGCAGCTTCCCGCTCTGAAAGTTAGCCCGACAAGCTCGGTATTTCGTTACAAAGGCAAGGAAACCGACCCGCAAGAGGTCGCCAAAGAATTGGATGTCGATTCTGTGATGACAGGGCGTATCACCCAACGCGGTGATGATGTGACGATAAGCGTCAACCTGGTCGATACACGAGACGGCAGATCGCTTTGGGGCGAACAGTATGAGCGTAAGTTGTCCGAATTGTTGACGACCCAACGTGAGATCGCCGCAGAGATCGCGAGCAAACTTCGGCTTAGGTTGACCGGAAATGAAAAGGCGCTTACTAAGAACTATACCGACAGCAGCGAAGCATACCAGCTCTATTTGAAAGGACGCTACTTTTGGAACAAGCGCACGGGTGAATCGCTAAGGCAGGCGGTCGGGTTTTTCAACCAGGCGGTCGAGAAAGATCCAAATTTCGCCCTTGCCTATTCTGGCCTTGCCGAAACTTATGTAATTTTTAACGACTATGCCGGAGTTCCGTCGGCGGAGTCCATGCCGCTGGCCAAAGATGCTGCGTTACGCGCTCTCGAACTGGACGAGTCATTGGCCGAGGCTCATGCGGCGTATGCGACATATCTTCTTAAATACGAGTACGACATGGTTCGATCTGAGGCCGAATATCGCCGGGCCATCGAGCTAAACCCGGGCTATCCGACCGCGCACCAGTGGCTGGGTGAACTCCTTGGAGATCTGAAGCGATTTGATGAGGGCATGGCCGAGGTGCGAAAGGCGCAGGAGCTTGATCCGCTCTCACCGGTCATCAGTTTCAATATCGGCTGGCAGCACTTAATTGCTCGCCGTTACGACGAGGCACTCGCTGCATTTGACGCCACTCTCATCAAGTTTCCTGATTTTAAGTTTACACAGACTGGAAGATGCTGGGCTTTCTACGCCAAACGCGATCTGGCAAATGCTGTTCCCGTGTGTCGCAAGGCTCTCGAACTTTTTCCCTCAGCGGCGAGTACCGGGTATCTCGCAATGGTATTGGGGCGTGCGGGACAAGTGGACGAGGCAAAAGTACTTATCGATCAGCTCAAGAAAGGATCCGAAGATGGTTCGGTCACAGGCACGGCGCTTGCGTTCGCCTACACCGGTTTGGGCGAGAAGGAAAGTGCATTGCGGATGTTGGAACAGGCAGTGGAGAAGCGAGAGTATCTCACATTCGAATTCGGCGTCTGCCCGGAGTTCGACGAGCTGCGCTCGGAACCCAGATTCAAGGCTCTGCTAAAGCGGATGAACCTTCCGGAATAGATCGTTATGAAACGATGTCCTGAATGCAGGAGAGACTATTACGACGACACGCTGCTGTATTGTCTGGATGACGGCAATGCGCTGCTCGAAGGCCCGGCGTCGATGGACGAGCCGCAGACGGCGATATTTCCGGGCACGGGTTCAAAGGCAGGTGAATCTCGTCTTGAGCCTCCGACGCAAGTTTTTGGTTCGAACGACGCTATCTCGCCAGAGACTCGCGGCGCCGAAGGTTTCTGGGTCGCCGTGCTGCCGTTCAAGGTGCGTAGTGTCAGCGCCGATCTGGAAGCGTTGGCGGAAGGATTGTCCGAGGAGATCGTAACGGGATTGTCACGGTTCTCGTATCTTCGGGTGATCGCACGCAGTTCGACTCTGCGATACGCCGCCGATACGGGTGATGCTCGCGCTATCGGCAAAGAGCTTGGGGCACGCTACGTTTTGGAGGGAAGCCTTCGGCAAGCCGGCTCACAGCTGCGTGTAGTGGTGCAATTGGTGGACGCGAGCACAGGTGCACACCTTTGGGCTGAGACGTACACCTGTGCCTTCAGCCCTGAAGCAGTGTTTGACATCCAGGATGATCTGGTACCGCGGATCGTTTCGACCGTTGCGGACTGGTACGGAGCACTTCCGCATAGTATGAGCGAAGCGGTCCGCCGCAAGCCTATCGATCAACTCACGCCGGACGAAGCCGTGCTGCGCGGCTTTGGTTACTTCGAGCGCATCGCACCCGATGAACATGCCGAAGTTAGGGCCGTTTTGGAACGAGCGGTCAACCAGGCTCCGGGCAATGCGGACGCATGGGCATTGCTGGCGATGCTGTATGGCGAAGAGCATCGGTTTGGTTTTAATCCGCAGCCTGATCCGCTCGGCCGGTCGATCCAAGCCGCAAGGCGCGCGGTCGAGACTGCCCCTGCGAATCATTTCGCCTGGCTCGCATTGGCACAAGCTCTCTACTTTCGCAGGGAATTCGATGCCTTCCGCGATGCGGCCGAAAACGTGCTGAGGCTCAACGCGATGGATGGCGCCGCGGCCGAGTATCTGGGCCACTTGTTTGCCTTTGGCGGTGAATGGGAACGCGGCTGTGCGCTTGCCGAGAAAGCACGAAAATTGAATCCAAATCACCCGGGCTGGTATTGGCATGTTCACTTTCTCGACGCGTTCCGTAAAGGCGAATACTGGGNNCTAATCTGTTCAGGCAAACCCAGCTCGCAGCGGTTTACGGCCAGCTTGGCGAGATTGAAACTGCGAACAAGGTGTTGAAGGAAGCCCTAACGATCGATCCAAACCTTGCTGAAACCGTTCGCGATTCGCTCGCGAAATGGTATCAACCCGACCTTGTTGACCAACTAATGGACGGATTGCGAAAAGCCGGACTGGCGGTTGACCTGTCAGCGAGCACACATTCAGGCGAGAACAAAGCGAAAATAATGGCAGATGCGGCAGCGAGCACTAATCCAGAGGATCCGTCCGCCCGCTCGATCGCTGTTTTGCCATTTGCCAATATCAGCGCGGATCAAGAGAACGAATTTTTCTGCGACGGGCTGGCTGAAGAATTGCTCAACGCTCTCTCTAAGATCGAAGGCCTTCGCGTTGCGGCGCGGACATCTGCTTTTTCATTTAAGGGCAAAGAGGTTAAGGTCAGCGAGATCGCCCAGGCTTTGAGGGTTCGGACAGTTCTTGAAGGCAGTGTCAGACGATCAGGCGACCGCATCCGGATCAGTGTCCAGTTGGTCAATGCGGAGGACGGATATCAGCTTTGGTCGGAGCGATATGACCGCGAGATGAAGGACATTTTTGACGTTCAGGACGAGATCGCGGTAGCCGTGGTTGACGCCTTGAAAATAAAACTTCTCGGTGATGAGAAAGCTTCAATGCTGAAGCGCCGTACTCAGAGCCCGGAAGCCTACGAATACTATCTGCGAGGCCTTTCGCATTTTAACAAATGGACGCCGGTAGATTTTGAGAAGGCCGTCGAGAACTTTGAGAAAGCGGTCGGCATCGATCCTGATTACGCATCGGCTTATGCGGCAATGGCTGACGCATATACGGAGCTTTTGTTCTTTTCTTTCTCATCCGGCGATGCTAGGCAAAAGGCGAGAAACGCCGCCGATAAAGCGTTGGCGTTGGACGCGTCCCTCTCCGAGGCTCACAACTCATTGGCGCTGATCAATATGTACTTCGACTGGGATTATCCGGCGGCCGAGGCCGAGTTCAAGCGAGCGATAGCCTTAAATCCCGGCAACGCATCGGTGCATATGTGGTATGGATGGTTTCTCGCACTGATGGGGAGATTTGACGAGAGCCTCGTCCAGTCGCGTCGCGGACACGAACTCGACCCGTTGTCGCCGCCGAACAATAACGCGATCGGCGTCAGTCTTCATTGGGCCGGACAAACAGAACGGGCCATCGCTCAGTTTCTGGATGTGCTTGAAATGAATCCGAAATATCCAGTCTCGCAAAGCTTCCTTGCTGAGGCCTTTGTTCAGGCGGGCGATCTCGACTCGGCGATAGCGGTCATCGAGGAGACTAGACCCGAAGCAATGGACCCACAGGCACTCGCCGTCGCAGGCTACGTCTATGCGAAGGCCGGCGAGCGTGAGAAAGCTCTCGGAATCTTAAACGAATTTGAGCGGCGGGCAGAGAACGGAAACGTTTCGGCACTCAATTTCGCGCAAATATACGCGTCGCTCGGTGATAACGAGCAGGCGTTCTCCTGGCTCGATAAAGCGTTGGAGGAGCAGGCGATCTGGCTGCCGTTTTTGAAAGTGGATGTTAAATTCGATCCGCTGCGTTCGGATCCGCGTTTTCAGACGCTGCTGCGGAAGGTCGGATTTGTCGATCAAGACGCATAGGGCGCACCGCAAAAAAACGTGGGCATTGGTGCGAAGCAAACTTGCTCTCAGCGTTATTGGGCCGAATTTGGCTGCGCGCAGTTCTGGAAGGAACGTTCGCACGCAGGTGTATTGTCGAAGATGAATCCGACGATCTCGGCAACACTAAGATAGGCCAGGTAGCCTATCAGAAAGCATGCTACGCAGACCGCGATAGCGAGAAAAGTGTTTCCTTTCATTTTGGCATCCTCCCGATATAAGCAGTTATCGAATGATTGCTTTGGGATATAAAAGTGGAAAAATGCCAACTAACAAACTATTTGACTCCAACATATCATACGGCCGAGCTAACTCAAAAGCTAAATCCGCCGGTGATCTTGATATATAATACGTTGGTCTAGCCAAACTGAAATTAAACTTGATCTTCCTATGAAAACGCTCATTAAAGGTGGCAGGGTCTTGACCGCGGTTGACGACTATGTTGCGGATATTTTTGTCGATGGCGAAGTGGTGACGACGATCGGCCGCTCGCTCGATATAGAAGCCGATGTCGTGATCGATGCATCGGGCAAGCTCGTCATTCCCGGCGGGATCGATCCGCATACGCATATGGAACTGCCGTTCGGCGGTACATATTCGAGCGATGATTTCTTTACCGGCACGCGTGCGGCGGCATTCGGCGGGACGACCACTATCATCGATTTCGCCGTGCAGACGAAGGGCGAGTCTATGACCGCGGGCGTCGATGCGTGGCACAAGAAGGCCGAAGGGAAGACCTGCATCGACTACGGATTTCACCTCATTACGACCGATTTTGAGGACGGCGACGAGAAGGAAATGTACCGGCTGATGGACGAAGGAGTAACTTCGTTCAAGCTCTTTATGGCGTATCCCGGCGTTTTCCTCTCTGATGATGCGACGATATTTCGAGCGATGTCGTCGGCCGGCCAACGCGGCGGCCTTGTCTGCATGCACGCCGAGAACGGCATTGTCATAAACGAGATCATCAAACGCTTTCTCGCCGATGGACGGACGGCGCCGAAGTATCACGCGCTGACGCGCCCGACGATCGCCGAGGCCGAAGGTGTCCATCGCGCTATCGCGATCGCCGAGATGGCCGAATCGCCCGTGTACATTGTTCATCTAAGCTGTACCGATGCGCTGAACCAAGTGCGTCAGGCGAGAGACCGCGGCATTCCCGCGTTTGCCGAAACGTGTCCACAGTATCTCTTCCATTCAATCGAAGATTATGGCGACGGTTGGGATGGTGCGAAATATGTGATGACGCCGCCGCTGCGTGAGAAGCATAACTGCGGTGAGCTTTGGAAAGGCCTCAAGATGGACGACCTGCAGGTGATCTCGACAGACCATTGCCCGTTCTGTATGAAGGAGCAAAAGGAGCTCGGCCTCGGTGATTTCACCAAGATCCCCAACGGTGCTCCCGGCGTTGAAAATCGTCTCGCACTTATCTACAACGGCGGTGTTGTCGAGAATAGAATTTCCCTTAACCGCTTTGTCGAACTTACTTCAACTGCTGCAGCGAAGATGTTCGGTCTATTCCCAAAGAAAGGCACGATCGCCGTCGGCTCCGATGCGGACATCGTAATTTTTGACCCGAACGGCGAAACGACCTTCGGAGTCGAGAATGAACACATGAACGTCGATTACTCATCTTATGAAGGCTGGAAAATAAAAGGCAAAGTCGAAACCGTCCTCTCACGCGGCCGCGTGGTTATCGAGAACGGCGAACACACCGGCAAACAGGGCGACGGACAATTCGTAAAACGCGGAACCTGTGTCAATATTTAGCGATGACGATGCTTTCAACCGACCTCGACGATCCTTCGACCATTCCATATTTTCTTTGGGATGAGCCAATGACGGTCGCTCGGTTGCGGCAGCGACTTTCCGCCGGCTCCCAGAACGAACAGATCCGATTATTGGCAAAGATCTTGCGCGAGGCCCGTGATACGGATGTTTGGAAGTTTACGACGCCGTCGGAAGTTCGAGCGAAATGGAGCGAATTATCGAGACACCTCGGTCGCCGCCGTCAATTTTGGGAGTTTCTTTTTGAGTGTTGGGAAAAGGAAGGCTTGATTGGTTAAGGACGCCCTCAACAACCTGCAGAACGAGTTTTTGAAAGTGTTTTTCGCGCGTGAGAATAGTTTTTACCTCTCGGGTGGAGCGGCACTCGTGGGGTTTTATTTTGGTCATCGCGAGACGCACGACCTTGATCTATTTACGTTGAGTAATGACGTAGAGAAGGGTTTTCGTCTCGTCAATGCCGTTGCCGAAGTGCTTGGAGCGAAGGTTGAATCGGTGCAAACTTCACCCGATTTCCGCCGGCTTCTTGTGAAACAAGGGGCCGATGCGATCGTCGTTGACTTGATCCGCGAATATGTCTTCCAGGTTGACCCTGATAAGCCCATAATCGGCGGGATTCGTGTCGACACTCCTGAAGAGATCCTAGCCAATAAGCTTTGTGCCCTTTTGTCCCGGTCTGAGATACGTGATCTCGTAGATGTTCGTGAGCTTGAAAACGCCGGATTCAGCATTGAAGCGGCACTCGAAGCCGCCGAAAAGAAAGACTCCGGCCTAACGCCTGCGCAGCTCGCTTGGGTTTTAAGCCAGATCATGATCGATGAGGGAGTTGATCTTCCCGGCAATGTGTCCTCAACGGAATTGCGCTCTTATCTTCAGGAGTTCATTGACCGTTTAAGGCGAATGGCGTTACCTGGATCGTAACGATACATTCGTGGAGACACGCAGCTACAACCTCCGAAGCACGCAGAGGACATATGAAAGACAAAATTATCAGCAAATTCGTGATCCTAGTTCTTGCGATCCTGACGATCTCCTCTATATCGCAGGCGCAATCTTTAAGTTCTAGTGAGATCGACGCGCTCGTCGAGCGTTCGATCAAAGCGTTCGACGTGCCCGGAATCTCTGTCGGTGTAATTATGGACGGCAAGGTCGTTTATGCAAAGGGTCACGGTGTCCGTTCGCTGAATACGAACGCGAAGATGGACGAGAACACACTCGTCGGCATCGCTTCGAATTCGAAAGCCTTTACGACCGTCGCACTCGGCATTCTGGTGGACGAAGGAAAGATCAAATGGGACGATCGCGTTCAGGACTACATCCCCGAATTCAAGCTTTACTCGCCCTACGTTTCCGAGAATTTCACGATCAAAGATCTGTTGACGCACCGCAGCGGGCTCGGACTTGGTGCGGGCGATCTGATGTTCTTTCCCGATGGGAGTGACTTCACGATCAAGGACATCATCCACAATCTTCGCTATTTGAAACAGGTCTCACAGTTTCGGACGAAGTACGATTACGACAACAATCTCTACATCGTCGCCGGCGAGGTGATCGCTCGTGTTTCCGGACGGTCGTGGCCGGAATTCGTCGAAGAGCGCATTATGCGGCCCCTCGGTATGGCGAGTTCAGCAGGGCTCTTCGAACGGCTCAAGGACAAGAGCAATACGATCGACGGGCACGCCTCGGTTGAAGGCAAAGTGCAGGTCATACAGCGAAGCATGGTCCGCGTGCCTGCGGCGGCAGGCGGCGTGAATTCCAATATTACGGATCTGCTCAAGTGGGTCGAGATGTTCCTGTCAGGCGGAAAGTACGATAAGGACAAGCGGCTAGTTTCCGAGAAGTCGCTTAAGGAGATCTGGTCGCCGCAAACGATCATACAGGTCAATTCGCCTGGTCCTTACAACACGCATTTTGCTGCTTATGGGCTCGGGTTTTTCCTCAGCGATGTTAATGGCTATAAACAGGTAACGCACACCGGCGGGCTCGAGGGAATGGTCACGCAGATCACGATGATCCCGGAGTTGAAGCTCGGGATCATCGTATTGACCAACCAGCAGGAAGGCGGCGCATTTCGTTCGATCACGAATCAGATACTTGACGGGTATTTTGGCAAGACGGGAAGAGACTGGGTCACGGATCTATCGGCCGCAAGACAGAAGGCGCTTGCCGAAGCAAACGCCGTCACCGACAAGGTCGCTGCCGAGGTTGCGAAAGCAAAGGCCTCCGGCGGAACGACACTTGACCCGACGGCCGTCGCAGGAAGATATTCTGATGCGTGGTTCGGCGAGATCTCGCTGGACCTTAAAGACGGCAAGCTGCGTTTCGCGTCCAAGCGTTCGCCCCGACTGACTGGCGAGATGTATCCCTATAAGGCGAATTCGTTCATCGTCAGATGGGACGACCGCAGTATGGACGCCGATGCATTCGTCAATTTCCAACTCGATGTGGATGGCCGCCCGCAAGGCTTTACGATGAAGGCAATTTCGCCGCTGACAGATTTCAGCTATGATTTCCACGATCTGGAATTTCATCGAAGCTTGTGATTGCTGCGGCGAGGTCTGCTTGAGCTCGGCTCCGGGTTAGGAGATATATATGACGGAAGGCCTGATCTATGCCGACAAAGAACTTTCGCGTCGGCTTGAGAGAACTGAAGCACAAGCAAATGCGGATTTTGTCGAAGCTCGAGCCAGTATGGAACCTGAAAGCGGCGCGGCTTGGCTCGACATCTCCGGCACCTACGCGATGTACGACGGAGCAGAGTCACCGTTGACGCAGACCTTCGGGCTCGGGCTTTTTTCGGACAGCTTCGATGAAGATCTTGAGAGGGCCGAAGAATTCTTTATTACTCGCGAAGCACCTGTTTTTCACGAGGTCAGTCCTATGACGGACGCTTCGCTGCTCGGTGTGCTTTCCGATCGAGGCTATCAGCCGATCGAGTTGACGAGTGTGATGTATCGCGAACTTGCTGGTTACTCGCACACCGCGGACGCTAAATTCACAACAAGGATCATTGATGGACAAGAGGCTGACCTCTGGGCTCGCACGGCTGCTGCGGGTTGGGCCACTGAGTTCGATGGGATCGAAGAGTTTATGTTCAGGATGGGCCGCCTAACTGTGAGAGCTAAGCGTACGAAGCCTTTCCTTGTAGAACTCGACGGCAGTCCGGTTGCCGCGGGGGGATTCGGCATCTACGATGACATTTGTATTCTTGCCGGTGCATCGACGGTTCCTGAAGCTCGCCGTCAAGGCGCTCAGAGTGCTCTGCTTTCGGCTCGCCTCGACTACGGCCGTGAGAAAGGCTGCTCGCTCGCTATGATGTGCGCTGCGCCGGGCAGTCAGTCGCAAAAAAATGCGCAGAAGAATGGATTCAAGATCGCCTACACTCGGATAAAATGGCAGCTTGCAACTGGCACGTAAATCCAGATGCGGGAGTGTTCTTGGAAGTTCCAGCATTGACCGATGATCGAGACTATCCAACACGACGACGGACGGGTCGAGCTGAACGAGGATGCTGAAGAGAGCATTCGATCCTCTCCGCTCTATAACGACGATCTTGCACCGGTGCCGGTTGCGAAACGCAATTGGACGACGTATAACTACGCGGCGTTGTGGATCTCGATGGCGCATTGTATCCCGACGTATATGATGGCGTCGGGGTTGATCTCGGCGGGGATGAATTGGTGGCAGGCGTTGATCACCATCTTGCTTGGCAACACGATCGTCCTTGCTCCCATACTTCTCAACTCACATCCTGGTACAAAATACGGAATTCCATTTCCGGTGTTCGCTCGTGCCGCGTACGGAACGGCAGGCTCGAATCTGCCGGCTCTTATGCGTGCGTTGGTCGCGTGCGGTTGGTTCGGCATACAGGCATGGATCGGCGGCGAGGCCCTGCACACTTTCTTTTCGGCGTTCATTCCCGGTTGGGAGACGCTGCTCGGCGGACCGATAGGCGGACATACACCAACCGTCTGGTTTTCATTCTTGCTCTTTTGGGCGTTGAACATCGCGATCATCTACAAGGGAATGGACCTCCTTCGTATCGTCGAGAACTGGGCTGCTCCTTACGTTCTCGTCATGACCGCGATACTGCTCGGCTGGATACTCTATCAGGCGGGCGGCATCGGGTTTCTTCTGCACGAACCGGGAAAGTTTCACACGTTTGCTGAGTTTTGGCCGATCTTTATCCCATCGCTAACTGCAATGATCGGTTTTTGGGCAACGCTTTCGCTCAATATGCCGGACTTCACGCGTTTCGGCCGGAGCCAGCGTGAACAGGCCGTCGGGCAGGTTGTAGCACTGCCGAGTACGATGACCGTCTTTGCGGCGATGGGAATTTTGATCACGTCGTCCGCGGTCGTCGTTTTCCCGCATATGAACCCGGCGGATGCATGGGATCCGGTAAAGCTTGTCGGTCAATTCTCACAGCCGGTGGTTGTCGCGATCTCGATGTTCACCGTCGTCGTCGCAACCCTCTCGGTGAACATCGCGGCGAATGTCGTCTCGCCTGCCAATGATTTCGCCAATGCGTTCCCAAAACTGATCTCGTTCAGGACCGGCGGCCTTATAACCGGCATTGTCGGCATCCTGATGCAGCCGTGGAAACTGCTCGCCGACCCGAGCGGTTACATCTTCGGCTGGCTGGTCGGTTACAGCGGCGGCCTTGGTTCGATTGCCGGCGTTCTCATAGCGGATTATTGGATTCTTCGCAAGAAAGATCTTCGGCTTGCAGATCTTTACCGCAAGGATGGCTCGTACGCCGGATGGAATTGGCCGGCGGTCGCCGCAACGCTTTTAGGTTGCTTTTTTGCGTGGATAGGGTTGATAATTCCAAGTCTCAGAATACTTTATGATTATGCGTGGTTCGTCGGATTTGGCATCGCATTTATAGCGCATTGGGGCTTTAGCTTTCGAACATCACGAGGAGAAGAGGTGCAATGAAAAGGAAGATACAGTTCATAGTTATAGCCTTAGCGTTAGGCGTCGCGGTTTTTGGGATGAGTACTTACCGCAATCACGCTCAGACGAAGGGCGATCAGGTCGTTCTCGCAAAGGATAGGTTCAAGAACCTGAAAGTGTTGGGCGACATGCCCGCCGACCAGCTGGGCAAGGTGATGAACATCTTTGCGGCGTCGCTCAATGTGAACTGCAGCTTTTGTCATTACACCGACGATTTTTCAAAGGACGGCAAAGAGGAGAAAGATACCGCCCGCAAGATGATCTCGATGGTCTTCTCGATCAACAAGGAACATTTTGGCGGCGAGACCGAAGTTTCCTGCAACACTTGCCACAACGGCCGCATGCACCCGCAGAGCCGTCCCAGCCTCGTGCCGACCGAACATGTCGGCAGCCACGGACCGCGTCCTGAACCGCCGAAAACGAAACCTGAAGCATCTGACGTGATCGCCAAATTCGTTGCTGCCGCCGGAGGAGCGAAGAAGATCGATAGCGCGGTCATTACCGCAACCCGTGTCGAGCCGGACGGCAAGACGACGGAACCCGAGACGATCAGTTTCAAGGACGGGAAATACAGTTTAAAGACGGTTTACGGCAAGGAATGGGTGTCCGACCTTTGGGACGGCACGGCCGCCGCAAAATTCGGACCAGGCGGCAGCCACAGACTGCACACTGACGAGGCCGAGCAGATAAAACGCGACGCGCAGCTTCTATTTCCGGCGGCGATCGGTTCCGCATATTCAAAGTTCGACTATCGTTTTACGAACGAGATCGACGGCCGCAAGGTCCTTATTCTTACCGGCACGACCGCCGAAGGCTTGCGTGAGAGTCTTAGTTTTGACGAACAGACCGGCTTGCTCGTCCGGCGCGTCGCGGTTACGCCGACGGTTCTCGGCGGCTTTGTCTATCAGGTAGATTACAGTGACTACAAGGACTTCGGTGGAGTTAAGATCCCGACCGTCGTGAAATATGCGATGCCGAATATGTCTTGGACGCGTAAGATCGTCTCTGTTAAAACAAACGTACCGATCGCGGATGACGTGTTCGCGAAGCCGAGACCCTAAAGGGAGATTTGACCATGGCACGAATCATTAAGGCCGGATTGATCCAGGCCCACAATGTTGGCGGTTCCGATGCGCCGATCGAGGAAATAAAAAGGGCGAACATCGATCATCAGTTGAAGATGGTCGAGGATGCCGCCCGTCAAGGCGTTCAGATACTTTGTTTTCAAGAGATCTTCACCACGCCGTATTTCTGCGCAGAGCAGCAGACGCGCTGGTACGAGGCGGTCGAAAAGGTTCCGGACGGCCCGACCGTCAAGCTGATGCAGGACGTTGCGAAACAGCACGGTATTGTGCTTATCGTGCCTATTTACGAGGAAGAGCAGACCGGCATCTACTACAACACGGCTGCCGTGATCGACGCGGACGGAAAGTACCTTGGGAAGTATCGGAAAACGCACATCCCGCACGTCGCACCGGGCTTTTGGGAAAAATTCTATTTTCGTCCCGGCAATCTCGGCTATCCGTGTTTCGACACGGCGGTCGCGCGCATCGGTGTCTATATCTGTTATGACCGGCACTTTCCTGAAGGTGCCCGCTGTCTGGGCCTCAATGGTGCCGAGATAATTTTCAATCCGTCGGCAACCGTCGCGGGATTGAGCGAATATCTCTGGAAGCTGGAGCAACCTGCTCATGCCGTCGCGAACGGATATTTCGTCGGTGCGATCAATCGTGTCGGCACCGAGGCTCCGTGGAACATCGGCGAGTTCTACGGCCAAAGCTACTTCTGTGACCCTCGCGGCCAGATCATTGCCGAAGGCAGCCGCGACAAAGACGAACTCGTCATCGCCGACCTCGATATGGAAAAGATCCGCGAAGTTCGCAATACTTGGCAATTCTTCCGCGACCGCCGCCCGGACCTTTACGGCCCGATCATTGACGACTAGACCGATCATTTCTATGAAGATAAAATTTCTCTCTGGCCTCCTTCTTCTCGTTTCGGGTGTGGCGGTGTTACATGCCCAATCGCCCGCGACGGTCGAGCGATCTCTCATCAAAAAGCTAGCCGATGTCGGCAAGTATGGGAGCTACGGAGAGACATCGGACGACAAGAAGCTCGCGGCCGCAAACAAGGAACTAACAGCGATCCTGACCCGCAACGGCGACCGTCTCGCGATCCTCAAGTACGCATTTCCGAAATTGAAAGACAAAATGTATGTCGCAACGTCAAAAGACGGACGGCTTCGGATATATTCCTGGGATACGGGAACCGGCGGCACAATGCACGACTACGCAAACGTGTTTCAATATCAGGGCAAGAGCGGCCGTGTGTATTCGTGGACAGATCCGGAAACCGAGGATGCTTCGGGCGGCCCTTTCTACACGGAAATTTTCGAGGTCGCCACCCGAACCGGCCCGATCTACTTAGCGAACTCAACTTTCATTGCTTCAACGTCGATGCACGGACAGTCTCTTAATGCATTGCGGATCGATGGAGAAAAACTCGATCAAGCGGCCAAACTGATCAAAACGCGACGCGGCGTAACCAACGAAGTCGGTATTACTTACGACTTCTTTTCTGTCGTCGATCGGCCTGAGCGGCCGGTCAAGCTCTTTTTCTTCAACGCCGCAAAAAAGGAATTTCGTTTTCCCATCGTGATCGAGGACGATAAGACGTTCCTAGGCAGAGTGACGGATAAGTTCATCACGTATCGCTTTAACGGAAAATATTTCGTAAAGGTCAGCTAATGGAGCACAGACAAAGATATTCTTCGGGTGCGAAATGGGAGCTGATAGTCGGATATTCGAGAGCGGTTCGCGTCGGCGGCCGAGTATATGTTACCGGTACGACGGCGACGGATGAAACAAGCGGGATCGTTGGCGTCGGCGACGCATATGCGCAGACGGTGCAGTGCATAAAGAATATCGAGCGGGCACTAAAGGCCTTCGATTTTTCGCTTGAGAATGTAGTTCGCACGCGGATGTTCGTGACCGATATTTCGCGTTGGGAGGAATACGGCCGAGCACACGGCGAGTTCTTCCGCGAGATAATGCCCGCGACCACGATGGTCGAGGTCTCGAAACTTATCGATCCTGACATGCTCATCGAGATCGAGGCCGACGCAGAAGCGTGAGGAGTATTTCACCACAGAGGGCGCAGAGAACACCGAGATTTAATAGTTCGGATTATCTAGGCCCCGGTTACGGTAATTTTTATCTATGCTGACGAGACTTTCTGATTCTCCGTGTCCTCTGTGGTAAAAGGCATTTGTGGTAAAAGCTTAGGAATGGAATGTTCACCACAGAGGTCACAGAGAACACGGAGACAGGAGAATGAAATCTTCTGTGTAATTAGCTTTCCGGGCACCCCGATCTGCACCGAACTTTGTCCATATTCTCTGTGCTCTCTGTGTCCTCTGTGGTAAATGGGTTTTTATGGCACTTCTTCCAACCGAACAGATCGAGGCGAATTTCGCGGACATTCATCCCGCGATGACCGATCCGGAGGCGGCGGTCGAAGCTAACCGCTGTTTATTCTGCTACGACGCGCCGTGTATGCACGCGTGTCCGACGCACATAGATATTCCGGGCTTCATCAAGAAGATCGCGAGCGGAAATCTAAAAGGTTCTGCCCGCGTGATCTTCGACGCGAATCCGATCGGCGCGACCTGTGCAAGAGTCTGCCCTGTCGAGGTGCTCTGCGAAGGTGCGTGCGTCGAGAACACGCTTCTCCAAAAACCGATCGAGATCGGACGTCTGCAGCGACATGCAACGGACTTCGCGTTCGCGAATGAGCTGTCGCTGTTCGACGCAGGTGAGCCGAACGGAAGGTCGGTTGGCATTGTCGGTTCGGGCCCCGCGGGTATCTCGTGTGCAACGTACCTTGCAAGGCTTGGCTATTCGGTCACCGTTTATGAGAAGCGTTGGCTTGCCGGCGGCCTCGACACATACGGAATGGCGGAATACAAGATGGCCCAAACCGTCTCGTTCGCCGAAGTCGAGCAAGCCGAAAGCCTAGGTGTCGAATTCCTCGTGAATACGATGATCACAAGCTCCCCTCCATACGAAGGAGGGGTGGCGGCCGCTTCGGCTGACGGGGTGGCTCTTTCGGAAGAACGCTCCGTCGCTTTCGCCGACCTTCAGCAGCGACACGACGCCGTGTTCATCGGCGTCGGCCTCGGTGCGACGAACAATCTCAACATTCCCGGCGAAGAACTCGAAGGCGTGTATGACGCTCTTCATCTGATCGAAAAGATCAAGACCCGTGAATGGGGTTCCGTGCCTATCGGCAAGACCGTCGTCGTGATCGGCGCAGGCAACACCGCCGTCGATGCCGCGACGCAGGCAAAGCGGCTCGGTGCCAAAAAGGTCGTAATGGCGTATCGCCGTTCTGAAGGCGAAATGCCCGCTTACGATTACGAGTACGAACTCGCAAAACACGACGGCATCGAATTTGTGTGGCAGGCGAAACCTGTCGCGATCGTCGGCGACGCATCGGGCAGACACGCCGCATCTCTTCGATGCGAAATGACAGGTTCGTCCGAAACCTTCGACATTCCCTGCGAAATGGTCATCAAGGCGACCGGTCAGCAGAAGCAGAGCTCATTCTTTGCTGATGTCGTTGGCGTCGATGTGGACGAAAAAGGCCGCGTCGTCGTGAACTCGCAAATGCAGACATCGGATCCAAAAGTTTTCGCCGGCGGCGATTGCGTGAATGGCGGCGGCGAGGCCGTCGAAGCCGCTCAAATGGGCAAACTCGCCGCCATCGGCATCCACAAAATACTCACCGGCAAAACCGTGAAGTTCGCAGGCGTTGCCAACTAACATATGGTTAAGGTGACTTATAAGCGAATAGCTCTTGCACTAGGTCTTTTCGTTGCGTGAAAAAAGGTTGAGACGGTATAAAAGTCTCTGTTACCCCTAAATGGGCCCGGTTTTATTTGCCGGACGGACGTGGGCTGTTTTAATAATCGACGCATAAAACGGCTTGCAAGTGAAATGTATTTATGAATTATACAGACAGGATATTCCCAACAAACAAAGGACTAACAACTTACCTTGACGAGTTGATAGCAAAGAATTATCAAATTCCGACATTTCAGCGTGACGTTGTTTGGGAACAGGAAAATGTAAAGAAACTTTGGGACAGCATTTACAAGTTCTATCCTTTGGGTAGCGTCCTGGTCTGGAAAACAGACTTGAAACTTCAAAACCACAGACAAATTGGTGGACACCAAATATCAGATAGAAACTTCAGTCGAACAGAATATCAATACATACTTGATGGACAGCAAAGAACGACATCACTGCTGACTTCATTATATGGTGGTAGCATTGAAGGGCGACCAGGATTTGATCCATTACTTTATGTTGACCTAACTGTTCCCATTGACAGCGATACGGATGATGAGAGCTATCGTAACCGTTTTTTGTTCTGGACAGAAATTGACGACCGCAACGGAGAAATTCGACCGAACATTGGTAAGAAAAAAAGATTTGACGAAGGTTTGATTGTGAAATTGATTGACATTAAGAATAACTTCACAAATGTTCAAACCGGTGTATTTAACAGTGATACGGTTAACAAGGATTTTAACCACCCGATATTAGCTGAACTTGCAAAAATTAAGGGAGTTCTTGACAACTATCGAATTTCATTTATAGAAGTTAAAGGCATTCAAGTTTCAGAAGTTTGCCAAATTTTTGAAAGAATAAATCAAGCAGGTAAACCACTTAACATTTTTGACATTGTAGTTGCTAAGACATTCAAACCTGCGACACAACAAACAGCAGCCACACCAGCCGACAATGGATTTTATCTTCGTGACTTGATTGATGATTTTAAAAATCTCAACAACAGTGAATTTTTAAAAATTAGCGACCTTGACTATCTGCAAATTTTAGCAGTAATTATTAATAACAATGTTCCGAATAGCGGTGTAAGAAATATTACAGACCGTTACCTGAACGAAATTAAAACCAAACACATTTTGGCTGTTTGGGAAGAAACAAAAAAGGGAATGCTTAAAACATTTGACTTTTTTGAAAATCACTTGCACATAAAAACTCCTTACTTAATTCCCTTTCGCTACTTCTATTTTACAATTACTACATACTTCTATAAAAACAGTTCGCCTGACTATGACTTACTCAAAAAGTATTTCTGGTTTAACAGCTTTCACAATGACGACTTGTTAACTAACACAACCCAATTAGGACAACACATTGAGTTCTTAAATAAAGGAAAAGCTAACGAGCCAGTTGTGTTTGACAGATTCTTAATTGACAAGCAAAGACTTCGCACCGCAACATACAGCTCAAAAGGTAGAATGAGTAGAGCAGTTTTGGCTTTATATTCAAGTGCTCAACCAAAAGATTGGGAACATTGCGACAGAGAAGTATTGGTTCAAAACTTCTTCTTCTCGACAGACAAACCAAACTTACATCACATATTCCCGACCAATTCAGAGTATGTTTTGAATAATCAGCATAAAAACAAAATCACAAGCGATAGCTTGATGAACATTGCTTATCTAACACAGATAACTAACCTTGATATTACAAACAGAAATCCACTGGAGTATATGAAGAACTATGACAAGCCTGAGTTCGAAGCAATAATGCCTTCACACTTACTTTCAGCCGAAATTTTAGATTGGGCAAGGAATGGAATATTACCTGAAAATGCAATTGACCAGTTTATAGAAAGTAGGGTAAACAACATTTTGACTGACTTAAAAGCAAAATTAAACGGACTGACATTTGACGAAATGGACACAATAGAATTGAAAGAAACTCTTGGTGTTGATCAAGGTTACCGACAAAGTTCTTCATTTATGTGAAAATGGCTGATTTAAGTATAAATTTCGCAGGAATAAAATCTCCTAATCCGTTTTGGCTCGCGAGTGCGCCGCCGACGAATATGGGTTCGATGATCGAGCGTGCGTTTGACGCCGGTTGGGGCGGGGCGGTTTGGAAGACGCTGGGCGAGCCGATCGTGAATGTTTCGTCGCGGCTTGCTGCGATCGATCACGGAGCGATGCGTATGATCGGCTTGAACAACATCGAGTTGATCACCGACCGGCCGCTCGAGGCCAATCTCAAAGAGATGGCCGCGTGCAAGAAGAAATATCCGAAGAATGCCGTGATCGCGTCCCTGATGGTCGAATCGAAGAGGGAAGCGTGGCACGAGATCGTCAAACGCACGCAAGATACAGGCTGCGACGGCTTTGAGCTGAATTTCGGCTGCCCGCACGGCATGAGCGAACGCGGAATGGGTGCGGCGATGGGGCAGGTTCCCGAATACACCTGCATGGTCACCGAGTGGGTCAAAGAGGTGAGCGACATTCCCGTGATCGTAAAGCTCACGCCGAACGTTACGAATATCCTGCCGCCGGGCAAGGCCGCTCAGACCGGCGGGGCCGACGCCGTTTCGCTCATCAATACGATCAATTCGATCGTCGGCGTCGATGTGGACACGATGGTGCCGTACCCGAACGTCAACGGCAAGGCCGCTCACGGCGGTTACTGCGGCCCGGCGGTCAAACCGATCGCTCTGAATATGATCGCCGAACTCGCCCGCGACCACGACTTCAACATTCCGATCAGCGGCATCGGCGGTGTCGCGAATTGGCGCGATGCCGTGGAATTTATGCTGCTCGGTGCCGGCAGCGTGCAGGTGTGCACGGCCGTGATGCACTACGGCTACCGCATCGTCGAAGACTTGATCGACGGCCTCAATAACTACCTTGATGAGAAAGGTTTTGCGTCGGTGAACGACATTGTCGGCAAGTCCGTGGGCCGCGTAACCGACTGGAGCAACCTTGATCTGAACTACGACGTCAAAGCTCACGTAAACGAAGAGCACTGCATTCGCTGCAATCTTTGCTATGTCGCGTGCGAAGACGGCGCTCATCAGAGCTTCGAATTTGTCGAATCCAACGGCCACCGCTATCCACGCGTGATCGAAAAAGAATGCGTCGGCTGCAACCTTTGCTATCTCGTTTGCCCTTCACCGGGGGCGATCACAATGGAACGCCGAGACGACGGCTCACATCCGCAAACCTGGAAAGAGAGGGTCAGCGTATCACCCGAATGAAAATACTCACACTATCGCTCCTGATCACCGTCATCTCTGTTTGTGGCGCCTTTGCGCAGGGAAAGAAGGAGACCGGCCCCAACTTCGACATCGTTGATTTCAACAAGAAGGTCGAGACCGCCGAGTGGCTCGTCAGGTACGACGTCGTCGCATGGAAAACGACTGACGTTCTGGTTGCGCAGGACAAAGCGGAGTTGACTAAACTCGGTCCGGAATGGTTCTGCATCGAGGATAAAGGAAAAGGCCTTTGGCACGCGCTGTATGGCAGGATCGAGGCCGGAACGTATAAGGTCGCGGTCCATTATCTAATGGATGCCGCCGGGAAGATCACTAAGACCTCGGAAAAACTCGACCAAAAGATGCTTGACGGTTATGCGGCTGCACTTGCGACCGCCAGAGTCAGACTCGAGACAAAGGTCCCAAAAGGTTCGGTCAAATTCAACCAATACATTCGACGCGATTCTGACGGTACGTTTGAAGTTTGGATGATGCCCGCATTCCAGACGAACGGGGTCGCCGTATTCGGCGGGGAAGGCATTTACCGACTAAATGCAGCGGGCGACAAGATAACTTCTGACAGCAGCTACTTTCAGCCTGCTCTGCGCGGCTTCCAAGCGACACCTCCTCGCGAGATATGGCTGAACTATACCGAGGCGGATAAGCCGACCTTAGGTTCGATCTTCTTCGTGCTCTATTACAAGGAGTATTTTACAAGCATAATGATCGATAACGCGGCAAGTACGAGTACACTCATCAAGGATCCAAAGAACGGCGAATATATGTGGGTCAATATAGAAAAGGACCTACGAGAACACCCACCATCCGTAAAACCGAAAAAGCCATAGGGCGCCAATAGGCGCTCAATAGCTAATTCCTAGGTTACTGGATCTCATCGGCAAACGCGGGAAGAAAAGCTGGGAGCGTTGGATAAAAACCTTCATCTACGGCTGTTGCGCTTGAGCCTTGGCCTTCTCGATCCGTTTATCGAGAAACTCTTTACCCTTCGGGAAAAGTTCCAGGTATTTATCAAAATCCTTTTGGGCTTCGGCTTCTTTCCCAAGCATCAAATAAGCTATCCCGCGAGTCGCATAAGCAGTCGCAGCAGCGCGTGGAGGCAGCATTCGAATTGCTTTTGCAGCGTCCGCTACCGCGCCGTCATAGTCCTTTAGTCCAAGTTTTACCTTCGCACGCACTTCATAGGCAAACGCTTCGTTCGGATCGAGCCGAAGACCTTTTTCAACGGTCGTTAGTGCTTTAGAATAATCGCCGGCCCTTTCGTATAGCGATGCCAGCTCACCGTATATTGTGACAATGGTTCTTGCCTGCTCAAGACGTTCATCTGCCATCCTGGCTTCTTCTGGCGACTTGGGTCTATCTGCGGAGCGTTGTACGATGATAACCGTTTCCTGTCCGCTTACGATGTCTTTGCCATGGACCTGAGGAAGAGCGACCGACGAACTTGCGACCGTTTTGCCTTCGACGGGCGGAGGTCCACCGTCCGAGTTCTCGACCTTTTCAATAAAATTCTCGAGAATAGATGTCGCTTTGCCATAGTCGTTCTTGCGTATATAGTTGTGAGCCAAGCCTAGCTGCGCGCCCGCAAGGTCAGGACGCAGGAGCGTCGCGGCCTCGTAGTCAGCGATCGAACCGTCAAGATCGCCGAAAAAGAACCGTATCATTCCGCGGGTAGATAATACGTTCGCGGTCTTTGCGCCATTTGCGGCCGCAAGATCAAGATCCGCGAGGATCTTACTCATATCCTGGCCGAGGATCATGTTCACGTTTGCCCTTCGCTCATAGAGCGACCCGTCAGAAGAATCCATCGCTATCGCTTTGTTGAGGTCCTCAAGTGATCCGTGAAAGTCGCCGATCATGCGTTTAAGATCGGCCCGAAGGGTCAGAGATACAAGGACATTCTTATCCTTCTCTACATCCCGATCTAAAACCTCGATCGCATCGCGAAATTTTCCTGCAGCCATCAAGTCGACGGCCTTGCGGTTAGGTTGGGGCTTAGATTGTCCGAACGCCGGAATCGCAAATAACGCAAGGAGAAGCAGAATGGAGAGTGTGAAGTTTCTCATAATTAAGTTTAAGCAGCGCGTGGACTTTTTAAAGTATATAGTCACTAGTCCGACGATAACAACCCCGAAAACGCATCAGCTTACGTAGACGGAAACGCGAGTTCGTCGAATCGAAACGGTACGTACTACTTCATGCGATTTAAGGCCATTCGAAGCTCCGCCAAATCCGAATCTACTTCAACAACTCATCTACACTTATCGGTTCGTAGCCTTTACTCTTTAGCCACTCGACCAGTTCGCCGATGTGGTTGAAGAACTTATCCGTGCGCTTTGGCCCGGCGCCGATGTGCGTCAATAAAATGAAGCCGTTGAGGCCGTTCGGATCTTTGGCCTCGTAATCTTTTATGCGTTGCAAAATATCGTCGCTTGAAATGTAGTTTTTGTCATCATCCGCCATGTAGTCGGCATTCGAGCGGGTGCCGGGCGTGAAGTTGACGATCTCGTAACCCATTGCCGAACTCCAATCAACGATCTCGCGGTTGTACCATTCGTAGGCGGGAAGGAAGAAGGGAACCTGTTTGCGGTCGATGCCGAACGGGCGCATCGCGGCGAAATTGTCGTTCAGGTCGCGTTCAAATTGTTCGCGGGTGACGAGCGTTTTGCTTCTATCCGTCCAATCGGCGTAGAGAAGATGCGCGTCTGAGTGAGGGCCGAGGTAATGGCCGTCTTTCTTCAGGCGTTCGATGATCTGGCGGTTTGCGCGTGTTCGGTAGAATCGGCCGGTGAGGAAGAATGAGGCTTTGACATTGTGTTTGGCCAGCGCCTCGGCGATGACGGTGCCGCCTTCGGCGAATTCGTCGCCGGTGAAAACGAGTGCCATGCGCTTTGAAGTTTTGTCTCCGCGTGTGATTCCGCCTTCGACGTAGGTGAAACGGGCGTCGGGATTGTTGGAAGAGCCCATACTTACGTGCGGGCTACTGACACGCGAGATGCCGGCACGACTGAACATCGCCATGACGAGAATTGCATCCGCGGTGCCGTCCATTGTGGGTTCGTTGGTCGAGTAGTCGCCAACGTCGTCGTGATAGACAACATCACGCGGCTGAAACAGCGCAAACTCGTCCGGCTGATGAAGCGTTAGGCCGATCAAGCCATTGTAGGTCGAAGCTGCGATCGGCCCATCGACAAGGCCGCCTCGCACCTGTTTTTTCAAAAGCTGCACGGTCGGCAAATGCGTGTCTTCCGGATATTCGCCGCCCGTCGGAATGCCTTCGAACATCGACGTTCCCCACGGATTCTTGCCTAACAGCCAGTCTCGATGGGCGATCATCGCTTCGTGATATTTTTTGTCGCCGGTCATCAGTTCATAAAGATGGACCTGCGTGATAAACGCGACGACCAGATTGTTCGAACACCAAAGAAAAGGCACGCCGACGCCGTAAGGGTTCGTCTTTGCACGGGCAACGATGCGCTCGATGCCGCTGCGATAATATCCCGCAAGCTCGCGTTTTGTTTTGGCATCAACCAGCGGATATAGCGCAAAATGACCGACATTCGTAAACGGATACATTTGGTAATGCCGCGACATCTGTTCACCCATCGACGAATCTTCAAACTCCATCCACGATGTCGTTCCGGCAAGTTTTGCATATCGCTTCGCATCGGCGAGATATTCGGGCTTGCGCGTGGCTTTGTACAACTCGGCCGCGGCGTACTCCATATCGTCGGCCCAGGTGTCTTCGTTGTAGCGGTAAGGAGCGCCGAATGAATTGCCTTGCTGAAAGCCTTCCTGCCGCTTGCCCATTGCGTAAAGGTCTTCGGCGGCGACGAGACATTTCAACGCAAACGCCGTGTCTTTCAGATCCGTTTTCCAGATGCGATATGCCATCGCCATTGCCGCCGCCGAACGTCCGGCAATGTTTGCAACACCTGTCGAGCGGCTTTTGAATTGCGAAAGGCCTTGTGGTTTTCCGTCGGCGAAATAAACGGGCCGATAGCTGTTCGCACCCCAGCCGTAATCGGCGTTGTCGTTTTGGGGAAGCTTAAAGCCGCGATGGTCGCGATCGTCGGCAACTTGGTGAAAAAGCTGGCCGCTCTTTGGGTGAAGTTTGTGGATCCAGTCGAGTCCCCATTTTGCCTCGTCGAGAATATCGGGAATTCCGTTCGGCCTATCGTCACGCCCAAGGTCATCGACAAAGTCGCCAAACTTCGCTTTCTCCAATTCGTAAGCAAGCATCATCCGCGCCGTCGCGTTGCTTGCCGTTATCAAATATTTCAATTGGTCGCCCGCATCGTGCCAACCGCCGGAGGCGTCAATAAAGGTCTCGTCCGGCATCGGCCCGTAAAACGAACGTCCGTCGTGAGTATGGCAGACGGCATCGAGGTAAGGGTTGTACCCGCATCTTTGCTGCCGCATAAAGCCGAGCAGATCTTCCTGATATGCGGGATATGGGCCGATCACGAATTTAATTGACCGAAGGTCGCTGCTTTTATCTACTAGGCGGTATGTACCCGGCGTCTTGATAGTCGAAAGATCAACCTCATAGTAATAGCCAAAACTTCCGCCCCATGGAGATGCCGCTAGCTGCCGCGTTTGTAAGCGTTCCGACACCACTTTGCCGGTATCAGCATTTTTAACGACGAACTCACCCGAGAACGGTTCTTGTGACAATACCACCGCCTTCTTTTTGTCGTTCGCTTGATAACCAGCCTGATTTACGCGGATCTCAACCGTTTGAGCCGAAATCGTCAAAGAGGAAATAATAAACAGTAAAAGCGGCAGAATTATTTTCATCAACAATACCTGATCGGTATAGATCACTTCGCCGAACAATCGCTCAGCCACAGAAAGAAGTTTACTTCGTTCTTCACGGTGCGAACAGCACATTCCGCACAAAACGTATCAAACCGCACGATTTGCACGATCTGTCGGAACCGAGTGCGGCAGGTGCGGATCTCTGGTCGCGATCCCCGCATCCTAAAACAGCGTCTGCTGGATGGGTTCGGAGCTTGCGGTGGGCGTTTGTGGTGTGTCGAAAAGGTGATCCGCGTCGTGTTCTTTAGTGTTAAACCCAAGCCGCCGCGAGTGAAAATCGAAGAGCCTTTGGGTTACTTCCCATTGTTCGGTCTTGCCGGTCATTCGCTCTTTATACGAATTATGCCGCAGAGTGCCGCCGCGTTCGCGTTTCATCGAATTGATGATCTTTGCAACGCGGGTTTCCGGCAGACGCTCGTGCATCTTTGCGACGAAATACTCCTCGATCGACGGCGTGTCGATGTGCAGCATCGACATAAAGGCCCGCGTCGCTCCGTTCTCTTTTGCCTTCTCGAGCAGGCCCGGAATATCCGATTCGTTGTAGCCGGGAATGATCGGAGCAAGGCCGATCCCGACCTTGATCCCGGCGTCAGCGACCTTCCGCATCGCACGAAAACGAGCCTCAGGCACCGGCGTGTACGGCTCGAAAGGATTTGATCGCTCGCGCGTCAGGAACGGGATCGAGAAGAAAACGCTAACCTTTTCGAGTTTTTGCAAAATATCGATATCGCGTGTTACGAGCGGCGATTTCGTAACGATGCTCACGGGTACGCGAAACTCCGCACAAACTTCGAGGCATTGCCGTGTGAGTTTGTATTCAGCTTCAAGTGCAATATATGGGTCGGTCGCGAACGAAAAATCGAGATGCGGCATCTTATTGCGGCATTTCTTCAACTCGCTGCGAAGCAGTTGCGGCGCGTTCGGCTTGACGACGATCTTCGTCTCAAAATCCGTGCCGGCGCCATAGCCAAGATATTCGTGATACTGTCTCGCAAAACAATATGTGCATCCGTGAACGCACCCGCGATAGCAGTTCACGGTAAATCGCCAACCGCCTTCCCAACCGGACGCGAACGCCTTCGTGATGACCTTTTTCGTTGCGGTCTCCTCGAAGATCTCAAGCTTTGTCGGCGGCGGCTCGCCCACAAATTCGGCCGAAAGCTTGTTGTATGGATTTGGCGGATTTATTACCTGTCGCACAGGTGCAACAGTATCGCACGTGCGCAAGCCAGAGTCAACGCCTTTTTCGCGGCGGTTTTTTCAGACCAGAAGACAGAACCGGGCGTCAAACAATTGTCGAAACGAAGGGAGACTAAACCTTATGAAAGCCGTGTATGTGACCGCTCTACTTGCATTGACAGCACTTTCGACGACCATCGTTTGCGGTCAAGGCGGCGGACGATTGCGAAAGATGATTGAGGCCCGCCGAGCCGGACAACAGCAGCAGAGCCCGGCCGAAACCCGTGAGATCGACGTCAACAGCGTCAAGCGAAGCTACATCCTTCACCTGCCGTCGGGATACAAGAAAGGCAGTTCGCTGCCGCTTGTCATCGCTTTTCACGGCGGCGGCGGAAATGCCCAAAATATGGTCAGAATGAGCGGTTTTAGCGAGAAGGCCGACAAGGAGAATTTTGTCGTCGCTTACCCGAACGGCTCTGGCCGCATGGGCAACGCCCTTTTGACGTTCAATGCTGTCGGCTGCTGCGCGTATGCGATGCGGAACAACGTTGACGATGCTGCGTTCATATCGAAGCTGATCGACAGCCTTGTGGCGGAATACGGCGTTGATAAGAGCCGCGTTTATCTAACAGGCTTTTCGAACGGAGCGATGATCTCGAGTTATCTTGCCGCGAAATTGTCCGATAAGATCGCGGCAGCTGCACCGGTTTCGGGGGCGATATTCGCGAGTTCGCCAAAGCCTAATGGCAAGGTCGCGATGTTGCTCATTCACGGCACCGCCGACGCGGCCGTTCCGTATGACGGCGGTATGAGCCAACGAGCGCAGATCGAACCCGCTCAATCCGAACCGTACAGGTCGGTCAAAGATGGAGCGGCATATTGGAGCAAGAATTCCGGCTGCCGGAACGTGCCCGAAAGGTCGGTGAAAGGGAATATCACGACGGAAAAATATCAGGGTTGCGGGAAGGATGCGGATGTCGAGGTGATCTCGATAGCGGGCGGCCTGCACGCTTGGCCGGGCGGCAAGAAAGGCCGTGACGCGGCTGACGAACCTTCAAAAGATATGAACGCGACCGACGTGATCTGGGATTTCTTCAAGGCTCATCACAAATAGGCGAGGTCACATTTCCCGCTGCATCAGCAGGTCGGTCTGCGCGTCGGACCCAAGCTGGAAAATATGCCGCCCGACCGCGCGAAATCCATTCTTTTCATAGAACCTCTGCGCACGCGGGTTGTACTCCCAGACACCGAGCCAGATCACGTCGTGGTGGGTTTCTTGTGCAAACTCGACACACGCGTTCATCAGATTCTGACCGACGCCTTTGCCTAAATATTCCTGGTGCGAATAAAGCCTCGCCAGTTCGATCGGCCGCTCTGCTGTGATGCCTTCCTCGGTAGCGTCGCGAACGACTTTCGCATAACCAGCCGCCTTCTCATCGAGCTCGGCGATCAGAAAGAAAGTATTCCCATCAGCCAACTCCAACGCAATCTGCTCCTCGCTGAAAGCCTGCCGCATATAATGCCGCATATCCTCGGGGGCATTCTTCGGGTGCGAGGCGAACGCATCCCAAAAAGTCGTGTAGGCAAGCGCGCTCAACATTTGTGCGTCGTTCACATTCGCCATTCGTATAATGAGGCCGTTCATTTGGGTTCTAAAGAGACATCTATTTCGGGGTCGGTATGGGGCGAATAAAGGATCAAGACCGAATATATCCCGCTCTTGATCCTCGAATATGTTTGCCGGTCCAGCGAATGCGGCACACTTTCCAGCCGCGGCGAGGACCGCCAACGCCTCTAGATCCTCAGCGAGATAAACGCCTTTATCACAGGTGCCGCAAAACCGGACGGCTTGGTTTCCGGTCGGTTCCAGGTCGTCCCAATCTCCCGGACACTCGAAATTGAATTTGCAATTTTTGATTGTAGCAGGTTCTTCAATATACATGTTTCGAAAGGGTTGTTGCCCGCAAGCTCGTTTGGCTTCCGGGTCTAGCGGGGCCGAAGCCGCTCGATTCCGGCCCCGGTTTATCACTAGAAGATCAATTCGTTCCTCTTTGCCGGAAGGATCGGCCTGTTCCCGATATCGATTTCGTTCTTCGTGAGTTCTGCCAGGATCTGAGTGAAAACCTCGGGTCCGCAGTCGTCGGTGACCTGTTCACCAAGACGCGGCGGCGAATCGGATTCGCGAAAATGATCTTCTTCGATATAGGCACAGTCATTCGGCCCAAACACAGCGCAGACCGGCAAGCCCGACCTGAGCCGCTCTTCCCTTCCCAGATAGATCAGAATGTTCCTGACGTTTGGCAGCAGATTGCCGAAAGCATCATACGGAACGCCCGGAAGGCAGAGCTTGAGGCCGACCCTTTTTTCTTCCCCGCCAGGAGGGACGAAGTACACGGGTTTGGTAACAACATACCCGTTGCTACGGCTGTAGATAAAAGTTGGATAATGTTTCATTAATGTATCCTCCTCTGAATTTTTCAAACACTTTCTACAACCACTCAGAAACTCCGCCGTGATGCGAACATGTTCCTTGTCTAGAAGCGCTAAAGCTCTCAGTGCCGTCTTTGCAGATAGCAGATGGGACGGTTGACCGAGTTCTAGGCGGTCTTTTACGTGGCGCTGTTTGCTTTAGCGGTAAGGCTCCACTGCACGGCATCGACTGGATGTTCTGACTTTTTGTAGGCTCACTATGGACCCCGAGACAGCCCGAACACACGAGGGACAGAGCAAGTGTCAAAATATACACTTGGCGCTTCATGATGTTTCGATTGATATGGAAATTCATTGATGTATTCTCCTTTTTTGGTGAAATACATCAGGAACAGAAAAAGGCCATCGTCTCACATCAAGAGAAGAGGGCCTTTAGCATGCGAACTGTTGAGATTTCTGAAAGCGTTTCGCTTTCGCACATCGAGGTTTTAACCTCAAAGCACCGTTTCTCGCCGGTTGCCGGATCCCGGTTATCGGGACCACTCCTGATGTTCGCTTATAAAATAGCACAAAAACCGTGCAATGCCAAGCGTTCTCCCGATTCGGCCTTGGCCGCGACATCCGATGCACCGAGTGCGCATGCGAATTGAGATAGGTTGTACCAATAGACAATTACCCAATTTACAATGGACAATTGAGGCCGCACGCATTGTAAATTGTCACTTGGCGAATTGTTAATTGGTAGAGATGGATTGCTCCGTCGCGCATCTTTGAAGCAGATCCCCGGGACCTCAGCGGTCAATGGGCCACTAATGCACGAATTATTTCCCGCTCATGATCAGCTTTGCGATCGTTTGCAGCTGCATGTTCGAAGTGCCTTCGTAGATCGAGCCGATCTTGGAGTCACGCCAATATTTTTCGACCGGATAGTCCTTGACGTAACCGTAGCCGCCATAGAGTTCGATGGCTTTGGAGGCGACGGCTTCGGCACAGCGTGACGCGTAAAGTTTCGCGACGGCAGCTTCTTTTAAGAACGAGCGGCCGGCGTCCTTGAGACGAGCGGCGTTATAAACGAGAAGCCGAGTCGCCTCGATCTCGACCGCCATTTCTGCAAGCTGAAACTGCACGGCCTGAAAGTTGTTTAGCGACTGTCCGAACTGCTCTCGCTCGGCAGTGTAGCCGAGAGCGGCCTCGTAGGCTCCTTGTGCGATACCGAGCATCTGTGCGGCGATGCCGATGCGGCCTTCGTTTAGTGTCTCGATCGAGACCTTGTAGCCTTTGCCGACCTCGCCCAGAACGTTGTCTTTCGGGACCTTGCAGCCGTCGAAGATCAGCTCCGTCGTTGAAGACGCGCGTATGCCGAGCTTGTCCTCTTTCTTGCCGACGGTGAAGCCTTCAAAACCTTTTTCGACGATGAATGCCGTGATTCCCTTGTAACCCGCATCCGCGTCGATCGTCGCGAAAACGATAAAGATCTCGGCCTCGTTTCCGTTAGTGATCCACAGTTTCTGGCCGTTCAGTTCCCAATGATCGCCCTTATCGGCGGCTTTCGTCTTTAGTGCGAAGGCATCCGAACCCGAGCTTGCCTCGGAAAGAGCGTATGCACCGACGCGCCCGCTTGCGAGCTGCGGCATATACTTCTTCTTCAATTCGCTGCTGCCCCATTTTAGAAAAGCGTTCGTTACAAGAGTGTTGTGGACGTCAACGAATACCGAGACGCTCGCATCGACGCGTGCGAGTTCCTCGATCGCGATTATCGCGTTGAAGATCGAAGAGCCTGCACCGCCGTACTCCTCTGGCGATTCGATCGCCATCAAACCGAGTTCAAAGCATTGCTTTATAAGATCGGCATCGAGCTTGGAGTTATGCTCCATCGTCTCGACCTTGGGGCGAACCTCGCCTTCGGCGAATTCACGGACGGCTGCCCGGAATTGCTCTTCGTCTTCTGAAAGGACGGTCAATGCGTTGTTGTTGATCGGTGCTTCTGCGGCGGTGCTCATAGTATTTTAGTTCCTTATAAGTTCTCGAATATCTAGTTTATGGATAAACTAACATTTTAGAAAAGCCCTCGACCAAAGGCAACGACATACGTGGATCTTGAAAATCAGCCGAGCGACGACGAAACCCCAATTCCTCGGCTCGTTCCGCATCACATCAACCGCCTGAAGATCGCCGCGATCGTGCTTACGACGATCGGTGTCGGGCTATTTGCGTATTTCGTCTATTCGATAGGATATCGCGAGCTCGCGGGCGAGATCGCAAAACTCGGGGTCAGCGGCTTCGCGGTTCTGCTTTTGCTTTACTTTTTACGTGTAATTGCAAGGGCTTCAGCGTGGAAGCTTTCGGTCGGCAAACCGTACAACTTGCCGATCCGGGACGGCTTGGCGGGTGTCATCATTGGTGAGGCGATGAGTTCCGTGATTCCGCTCGGCATCCTTGTCAGCGGTACTGCAAAGGCCCTTGCCGTACGACGAAAATTACCATTGGTCGTCGGCCTTTCGTCGGTCGCGACCGAGAATCTCTTTTACAGTTTTATTACAAGTTTGTTTCTTATTCTCGGCTCTTTGACGCTTGTTCGGAGCTTCGAGCTCGAAGAAGGCTGGGTCTTTACGATCGATCTTCTCATCGCAGCCCTTGTTGCCGTGATTGTCTTCCTCGTGCTTCTTGTGGTGCGGCAATGGCACTTGGCCAGCGAACTCTGTGAAAGACTCTACCAACGCGGTATCGCCACATCGTTTACGGGAACGTGGCGAATGCACATTCGCCTTTTTGAGAATTTTATTTTCGGCTTTTATCGCCAATACCCGAAGCGTTTCCTTCCGATCTGCATTTTTGAGGCCGCGTATCATACGCTTGGCATCGCCGAGGTTTGGTATATCCTGAGCCAGATCGGTGACCGTGTTCCGCACCTGACGCAGGCTTTTCTGCTCGAATCTGTCAGCCGTCTCGTGACGATCGTCTTCAAGCTTGTGCCGTTCGTTATCGGCGTGGACGAAGCCGGCGCCCAATTCGTTGCGCGGACACTTGGTATGGCGGTAGGGATCGGCGTGACGATAGCGCTTTTGCGCAAAGGGCGTATGCTCTTCTGGGTGCTGGTCGGCTTTTCACTGATCGTCCGGCGGGGCTTAAAATTCAGTCATCTTACCGGCAGGAAAACCGAAGGCTAGTCCAACGGCCAAAAGACCGGAACAAGCACTATCGAGACTATAAATACGACAATAGTGAGTATCGATCCTATCTTGACGAAGTCCATGAACCGATAGCGTCCCGGTGTGTAAATCAGTACGCATGCGGGTTCGAGCGGCGTAATGAACGAGAATGATGCTGCGTAAGTGATCGCAATGATGAACGTTCTGGGATTCAGCCCGAGCGCAAGGGCGGTTTTGACGGCAACCGGCAGCACGACCAATGCCGCAGCTTGGTTCGACATTGGCTGGGTAAGCGCGACCGTCAGAATGAAGAACCCGGCGAGGACGGCCGTGCTTCCGAACGCGCCGATATAAGTTTCTATCAATCCCGCGAGAAACCTATCCGCACCGCTCGATTCCATCGCGGCGCCGAAACTCATCATGCAGGCGATCATTACGAGCAGACGCATATCGATCAAGGAATAGAGTTCGCGGTATAGAACTGTCTGCGTCGCAAGCAGGACCATAACACCGAGCAGAACTGCGACCGTCAACGGAATGTCGAGGCCGGTTGCCACCTTCGAGATCGAAAGGACAAGGAAAAGCAAGAATGCGGCGATCGCCCATTTTCGCTTGGAGAAGCGTGCGCTCGTATCGGAGATCTCTTCAACGAGCACGACCTGATCGTCGCCGGCCAGCTGCTGTATGCTCTCTTTGCGGCCTTGTATGAGCAGCACATCGCCGAACTTCAGCCGAACGTCGCTCAGCTTTTCGATGAGCGTTGTGCCGTGCCGGTTGATCGCAAGCACTGTCATTCGATAGCGTTGTCGGAAGTCGATCGACTTCAGCGTTTGCCCGACAAAGATCGAGTCGCGCATTATGATCGCCTCATACAAGCCGACATCTTCACTGCTCAGGTCTTCGTCATCGAGGTAGAGTTCCGGCTTGATCTCGATGCCTTCGAGAGGCTTTACGCGGAGCAGGTCCTGGATCTTTCCTTCGACGATCAGCGAATCGCGGCGTCTGATGCGTTCGCTCGACCGCGGTGCATCGATCCGTGAACCGTCGCGAACGATGCCGAGGACGGTCAGCCCGAGCTCGCTTGCGAGGTCCGTTTCTGAGATCTTCTGGCCGACGAGCGGCGATTTCGGCAAAACGACCAGCTCGGTCACATAATCGCGTATCTGATACTGATCGGTCAGCGAATCCTTGCTCTCGATCCGCGGGAGCATATGCCTGCCGACGAAAAGCATATAGAGCATTCCGAATGCGAACGTAACGATGCCGACCGGCAAAAGTTCGAACATTGAGAAAGGCTCTTGGCCGTAACGCTGGATCGCACCGCTAACGGCAAGATTCGTGGATGTACCGATCAAGGTCAGGCTGCCGCCGAGGATCGCGCCGAATGCAAGCGGCATCAGCAGCTTTGACGGTGCGATCTTTGCCTTTGCCGCGAGGCCCATAACGACGGGCAGGAACATTGCCGTTGTCGTCGTATTCTTGAGCATGCTTGCGCTCAAGGCTGCCGTGAACATTATCAGAGCTGTAAGGAGGAACTCATTGCTGCCCGCTAATCGATGGATCCTGTTCCCGATCTCGTCAACGATCCCTGTCTTAACGAGGCCGCCGACCAGAACAAAGAGGCCGCCGATCGTGACGATGATGTCGTTGCCGAATCCGGCGACCGCATCTTTAACGGTAAGAACTTGCGTAAGCACAAGAGCGATCACCAAAATAAGCCCGATGATGTCCACCGGCAGCTTCTCGCTCGCGAACAGGACTATCGCAAGGACGAGCAGGACCAATGTGATCACGATCGGGGTCATTGTCCTATAAGGATAAGGGTTTTATGGCGTATGTAAATAGGAAAAACGTAAAGATCATGTCGTCAGGAGACCGATCAAGCATGTATGGACGAGCCGTTCGATAGTGGTAATATTCTCATCAAGCACGAAATTTCGCCTCTTGGAGCCAAAAATGAAGAAACTTTTCCCGATACTTATTGTTGTTTTAGCCCTTTCCTCTGCCGTTTTTGCGCAGCAAACGCTTGATGAAAAGCTCAAGGCGATCGACGCCTATGCGAACAAGGTGATGGAAACTTGGAAAGATTCTGACGCCGGTATGGCGATCGCGGTCGTCAAAGATGACAAGGTGGTGTTTGAGAAAGGATATGGAGTGCGCGAGATCGGAAAACCCGAGAAGGTCGATGAGAATACGCTCTTTGCGATCGCCTCGAATTCAAAGGCTTTCAACACGGCTGCCCTTGCGATCCTTGTTGACGAGGGCAAGATAAGATGGGACGACAAGGTCTCGAAATACCTGCCGGAATTCGAACTTTACGACCCGTGGGTCACGCATGAATTGACCATACGCGACATCATCTCGCACCGCGTCGGGCTCGATACCTTCAGCGGCGACCTTCTCTGGTACGACACGACATATTCGACCGACGAAATACTCAGACGCGTGCGTTATCTGAAGCCGGTTTCGAGCTTTCGCTCGCGTTACGGCTATCAGAATCTGATGTTCATCGCCGCCGGACGGATCGTCGAGAAAGTTTCCGGCCAGCCTTGGGCGGATTTTATTAAGAGCCGAATTTTAACGCCGCTCGGAATGACGCGGACGAATCTGAGCGTTCGCGATCTAAAGGAAAATTACGCGATGCCGCATAACGAATCGGGCGGAAAGCTGCGTGCCTTGCCGCCGGGATTCCTGGACCACGCGATCGGAGCCGTCCGCCTTAACGCGTCCGTTCACGATCTCTCAAAATGGATACGCCTGCAGCTCGGACGCGGAACATTCGAGGGGAAAAAGATCTTTTCAAAAGAACAGAGTTGGGAAATGTGGTCGCCGAATACGCTCCAACCGCTCTCGGAGCGTGCTGTCGAGAATCTTCCCGGCCGCCATTTTTCAGCCTACGCGATGGGCTGGGGCACTTATGATTATTACGGCCGCAAGATCATCAATCACAGCGGCGGGCTCGACGGAATGCTCTCATACACCGTTCTGATTCCCGAGGAAAATATCGGCTTCGTTGTCCTGACGAACAGTGAATCGCCCGGTTTTTCGATAATGATGTCCAAGATGCGGGATCTATTCGTCAACGCTCCGGACCGCGATTGGAATGCAGAGGCCGTTCGACGCGTCGCCGCGCAAAAAGCAGACAACGCCAAGGAGACAGCAAAGATCGATGCCGAACGCATCCCGAACACAAAACCTTCACTGCCGCTTTCGGGTTACGCCGGCACGTACACAAGCCGAATGTATGGCGATGTTACGGTCGCGGAAGAGAACGGGAAACTCGTTATGCGGCTAGTGCCGGCACCGAACTTCGTCGCCGACCTCGAACATTGGCATCTCGACACGTGGCAGATACATTGGCGGCCAAGCGTACACTACAATTTTCCGCGCGGTTTTGTAACATTTACGATCGACGAACACGCAAAGACCGACCAACTGAAGATCGATCAGCCGAACAATGATTTCTGGTTCTACGAACTGGACCTGCACAGGGCAAAATAAAGGCCTTTTGCTATACTGGTAGCTGATTATGAACATCAAGGTAATCGTCGAAATTGGTGAGGACGGGTTTTATGTTGCCCGTGTTCCGGCACTAAAAGGCTGTTGGTCGCAAGGGAAAACCAGGGAACAGGCGTTGGTGAATATTCGAGAAGCGATAGATCTTTATCTTGAACCGGAGCCAGCGGACTTTCTGCCGACCAAGACCCGTGAGATCGTCGAACTTGCGATATGAAACTCCCACTTTGCTCCGGCAAGCAGACTATCAGAGCCTTGGAGCGATTGGGTTTTGTCGAAGTTGGTCGGAAAGGCAGCCACGTAAAAATGAAGCACGCAGACGGACGAGTGATCGTCTTTCCATTCCACGATGAGATCGACCGATTTACGCTTAAAGGTGCCTTACGAGATGCCGAAATAGATACGGTTGATTTTGTCGCCGCCCTCCGATGATTCGACAAGGAGCCGTTGATGTGTCAGAATCTCGCTTCTACTCTTGTTTAGGAGATATTGTTGTTAGATGTCAGAAGAAGCAGTTCAGCAGGCTGAGGCCGCACCCGAAACACCTTCGAACCCGGATGATGTTCATTATCAGGCGGTCGAAAAAGAGGGTACGGTAACGGCCATCTGGGAAATGGAAGGGCAAAAGCACCTTCGCACGATCGATCCGCGGTCGAACGAAGGAAAGCAGATCCTTGCACTGTTCGAAACCGCCGCCTAAAGAGGCTCGGCTCGTTCCCAAGATCAATAAACAGCAGACGTTAAAAGCGCCTCCACCAGTTCTCAAAATTTGCTCGACGAGAGCCGATTTATCGCGCCAATCGACCTCTGCGCGTGTGAAACACGCGATCATTGTCATTGTCGCGGCTCTGCCGCTCTATTTGCGGAACGGTTCCGGTAAGCCGGAACACTGGCGGTATTGTGACGCCAGAACCTCCGCTTTTCCGGATGACGCTACTCAACCTGTGCCGCGTCTTGACACGTATGCTATACTTGTAGATGTGTGTGCAACATACGTTGCGTTACGTTGTTCTTTGAAAAAAACTTAACTTTCAAGGCGTCCCAGGTTTCTAATGTCGTAATTGTTGAAACCATTGGACTTGCTTGTCCCAATGCATTGTCCCGAATTTGGAATGTTTTTTTTCATTTTTTTCGTGAAAAATCACTGTAAATGCTGACAGGAATAGACTTATTTGTCCCACAAGGGGCGTGGGACAAGGTTGGGACAGTGGGACAAAGACGAAAGTGCCCCTACTAAACGTGCGGGCTTGCGGCAGCGTCTGATGTTCTTAAAGCTGTCCGAGACGATCGAGATCGCTAGGCGATCAATAATGCGCTGATCGGATGGTCTGCGGGCGTGAATGTCTTTTCGCCGAGTGAAACGGCCCGAACGATGCCGATGCCGGCGGAGGTGAGAAAGACCGCGTCGGCGGATAAAAGATCGTCGATCTCGGCCGACACTTCGCGGACATCGAAATTGTCGAGGATGAATTCACGCGTTGTCCCGGCGAGGCAGCCCGTCGAGAGTGCGGGCGTGAAGAGCGCATCTCCTTTGAGCCAAAAGACGTTCGCAAAGCACGCGCTCGTAACTTCGCCGCGTTCGTTCACGCGAACGGCCTCGTCAAAACCTGCGTTCTTCGCCGCTTCAAAACAAAGAGTCGGTTCGAGGTAGTTCGTGGTCTTAAGGCCCGCGAGAGGCGAGCGGGAATTAATGGGAAATGGCGAGATGCCGACCCGAAAGCTCTCGGGAAGTTCACGCGGCGGGCCGGTCACGATCGAGAGCAACGTGTTCGCCGAAGCTGATCGAGAGGCGGGCCAGAGCGCGTTCGGCCTTTCGTCGGTGAACGTGATCTTCGCACGGCCTTGCACGACGCCGTCTTGAGAGAGTCTCTCGGCGAGCAAAGAAAGCACGTCGTCCTCGCGGAACTCGCCGAGGTCGATCGACAGCTTTTCTGCCGCGTGAATGAGACGTGACCAGTGCTTCTCCCAAAGGAAAGGCTTGCCGTCTCGAATCGCGATCGTCGTAAATATCCCGCTTCCGCTCATTTGTTTCCTCCGAGTACGAGCGTCGGGCGGATCGAATTCTCATCCGCGTGGTACGTTCCTACGGCAACGAGTTCGTTCTCTTCTGTGAACATCGCAACATCTTCGCCCGTGACGTATTCCTGATCGTAAACCCTTGAGGATAATCCATTCAGCGTCGCTTTTTCGCGTTCTTTGTTGAGGACAAAACGCGGCAAATGCTCGACCATGACCTCGATAGGCAGCAGATGCTTCGCCGGGTGGGCCGCGTCCGCGAGAGCGTCGAGCGTTACGCTCCCTTCCAAAGAAAAGCGGCCCGAGGCAGTTCGTCGCAATTCGGTGAGATGCGCGGCGGTGCAGAGAGCCTTTGCGATGTCTTCGGCGAGAGTGCGTATGTATGTTCCGGCCGAGCAGCAGACACGCAGGCGTTGAATTCCGCTCGGATCGTTCCCGGCAGAGATGACCTCGATCTTGCGGATCGTAACGGGAACTGCCTTTCGTTCGACCTCTTCGCCGCGGCGAGCGAGTTCGTAGAGTTTCCGGCCATCGACCTTTTTTGCGGAATACATCGGCGGAACCTGCATGATCTCGCCGCGAAAACCGTCGAGCACTTCTTCGATCTCGGCCGCGGTAATGTTGTGCCGCTGCGGTTCGCCCATCGGCTTTCCGGTCAGATCGCCCGTATCGGTCGCAATACCGAAGCGAATCGCTGCCTCGTACTCTTTGACGTCCTTATCGACAAATCGTGCGAGGCGCGTTGCCTTGCCGACAAGCACGACCATCACGCCCGTAGCGAACGGATCGAGCGTACCGGTGTGGCCGACCTTTCGCGTATTGAATATTCGACGAACGCGGCCCACCACGTCATGCGACGTCGGCCCGGCGGGTTTGTCGATAATGAGAACGCCATCCATAATGAGAGACAGATTTTATCAACTCGAACCTAATGTGGCGAAAAAGGTGTTGCGAAATTCTCCCTGAGGAACGCACAGTAAAAGACGAAGACAAGGCCTATTCGAAGACGATGAAACGCGCCGTCAATCTCCTCGCTGCCAAACCGCGTGCCGTCGAAGAACTGCGCGTTCGGCTGCTTGAAAAGTCGTGGACGAACGATGAGATAGTCTCCCGCGTGATCGCAAAGCTCAGCGAATACGGCTATCTCGACGACGAGCAATATGCAAAGAACGCCGCACTCTCGGCAATACGTCAGCGGCCGCAAGGGCGGCACAAACTTCGTCAGACGATGGCACGAAAACCGCTCGACCGTGAGACAAAAGAGAAAGCGATCGAACACGCATTCGAGCAAATGCCCGAGAGCGAATTGATCGACGCCGTGATCGAGAAGCGACTGCGTCTTAAGGGAATTCCTGCGACGCCCGAAGACAATAAGAAATTCTACGATCATCTGCTGCGAAAAGGTTTTGGCTATGACCTGATCCGCGAAAAGGTCAAGGCCGTTCTGAATGGCGAGTTTGCGGCCGACGCGTAACTTCATTTTCCGCAGGAAAAATATTTTTCCTTTCATCCTGAATCCATTTCCTCCACGCCGCTCGAATTCAGTGACGTAAAAGGCCGAGACACGGCTTTTTGAAAAACTGGAGGAAATTATGAGAACAATTTTTGGAATGATCGCTCTATCGATCGCATTCGTTGTTGGAGTTTCTGCACAAGACGGAAACCCAATGGTCGGCGGAGCCGCGATGTTCAAGACAAAAAATATCGTCGAGAATGCTGTAAATTCAAAAGACCACACAACTCTCGTCGCGGCCGTCAAAGCTGCCGGATTAGTTGACACTTTGATGGGCAGCGGCCCGTTTACGGTCTTTGCTCCGACAAATGCTGCATTTGACATGCTGCCTGCCGGAACAGTCGATACTCTTTTGAAGCCTGAAAATAAAGCGTTGCTGACAAAGGTGCTCACCTATCACGTCGTCGCTGGCAACTTGGATTCAAAAGCGATCGCAAAGATGATAAAGAAAGGCGGTGGGAAGGCCGAACTTGCGACCGTCTCAGGCGGCAAGCTATGGGCGTCGATGGATGGTGATAGTCTTGTCCTAACCGATGAAAAAGGCGGACGCTCGACCGTAACGATCGCCAACGTTCGGCAGTCGAACGGCATCATTCATGTTATAGACTCGGTATTGATGCCTGAGTAAGCTTTTGCGTCGAAGCCAGACGAGCGGTCACGCATTTTGCCTGGCCGCCCGTTCGTCATTTTCGAAAGGAGTATTTTATGCGATTCATAATTTTATCATTGGGCGCCCTGATCGTCGGGACGGCGGCGTGCGTTTCAGGGATCAGCGGATCGAATGCGGCCGTGTCCGATGGTGCTGATCCGAGCGCCACTCCGCGCAGGACAAAGGCTGTCCGGGAGATCACCTACACGGACGCTGAATTCGACGGCAAAGAGGTCTTGATGACCGATGCCGAATGGAAAAAGATCCTGACGCCCGTCGAATACACGATGATGCGTGAAGCGGGCACCGAAACGCCGTTCTCGGGTGCTTATTTCAATAACCATGAGGACGGCGTATATTAGTGTGCCGCGTGCGGGCTGGTGCTTTTCCGGTCCGAGAACAAATTCGATTCGGGCACCGGCTGGCCGAGTTTTTACCAACCGGCCTTCAAGAAGAACGTGATCGAGAAAGTGGACCGTTCGCTCGATGAGGTCCGGACCGAAGTGCTCTGCGCCCGCTGCCATGCGCATCTCGGCCACGTCTTTGATGACGGCCCTCAGCCCACCGGACTTCGATACTGCATAAATTCGCCGGCATTGAGATTCAAAAAGGCTGAAGCGCCGGAATAAGGCGGCCTCGATCTTCCTATCACTTAAACCTTATCACCTGTCACTTATTCCGGATCCCTTCCCTGTTTAGCGCACGGTGCTTCGCCTGTGCTAAATTCTTATCAAATGACAGGTGACGAGATCCGAGAGAAATTCCTTTCCTATTTTGAGAAGAATGGGCACAAAAGAGTTCATTCTTCTCCGCTTTTGCCCGCGAACGACCCGACGCTGCTGTTCACCAACGCAGGGATGAATCAGTTCAAGGACGTGTTCCTCGGCGTCGAGAAGCGTGATTATAAGCGGGCGACGACCTCGCAAAAATGCATACGTGCGGGCGGCAAGCACAACGACCTCGACGAGGTCGGCAAGACAGCGCGCCACCATACGTTTTTTGAGATGCTGGGGAACTTTTCTTTCGGCGATTATTTCAAGGACGAGGCGATTCACTTCGCGTGGGATCTGCTTGTGAACGAGTTCAAGCTCGATACAGAGAGGCTTTGGTTCTCCGTTTTCGAAGGCGACGCAGAGGTCGGGCCGGACGATGAGGCTCGCGAATTGTGGATAAAGGCCGGTGCAAGGCCCGAACGCGTGCTCGGTTTCGGCCGCAAAGATAATTTCTGGCAGATGGGCGACACAGGTCCGTGCGGCCCGTGCTCCGAGATCCACTATTACATGGGCGAAGACCCTTCGGACCCTGCAAAGAACAGCCCCGAATGGGTCAATGGCCCGGGCGACACGACGATGGAGATATGGAACCTCGTCTTTATGCAGTACAACCGGACGCTCGAGCCGGACGGCAGTTTCCTGCTCACACCACTTCCTGCTCCGTCGGTCGATACCGGAATGGGCCTAGAACGTATGACGGCCGTGATGCAGCACGTAAGGACGAATTACGACACCGACCTCATCAAGCCGCTCGTCGAGTTCGCGGCCGGTTTAGCTTGAAATAGGGCCCGAAAGTGATCAACGTACTTTTAATCGAACGTCAGCAGCTTGTTCGCCAGGGCATCGAGGCTGCGGCCTCAAAGGGCGGGAAGTTCCATATTGCCGCAAGCACCGGCGACCCAATGGAAGGATTCGAGCTTTTCGGGCAATTGCGCCCGGATGTCGTTATCCTCGGTCTGAGGTTTGTCGATTCCTGCTCGATAGACGCCCTTCCTGCTTATTTCGAGATCCAGCCCAGGGCAAAGGTCGTGATCCTTGCAGACAACGCAGGAGACGGCGAGATCGCAAAGGCCTTAAAACTCGGAGCATTCGGCTTTGTAACTAAAGACGATGGTACGGACGAGCTGCTGGCAGCGATCGAGGCCGCTTCACAGGGGAAAAAGTACCTTCCGAAGGAGATCGCAAAGATCCTCGCCGAGAATTTCGGCGCCGACGAGCTGACGCCGGCCGAGACCAACGTCCTGCGGTCGATCGTCGGCGGAATGTCGAACAAGGAGATCGCGTTCGCACTCGATGTTTCCGAGAACACCGTGAAGAGCCATATTCAGAACATTTTTTCCAAGATCGGGGTTTCGGATAGGACATCGGCCGCAACTGCGGCGATAAAACGAGGCCTCGTCAGGGTGGATCTATGATAAAGAACGCATTAACAGAATACGCCGAATCTTTCACCTCCGAGGAAAGCCAGGTTTTACGGGAGCTTCGCGAGCATTGCTATGCGCATTACCAAGATTCGTCGATGCTCTCGGGCCACTTGCAGGGCCGTATCCTCGCACTCTTCTCAAAGATGATCCGCCCACGGCTCGTCGTCGAGATCGGCACGTATCTCGGCTATTCGGCACTTTGCTTTGCTGAAGGTCTCGCAGAAGGCGGAAAAGTGATTACATTGGATATACAAGAAGAGACGAATCGTGTTGCGCGCTCATACATTGAGCGAACCGAATACAGAAATGTCATCGACCTTCGGCTCGGCGAGGCCAAAGACCTGATCCCGGAGATCAAAGACCCCATCGACCTAGTATTTATCGACGCCGACAAGTCGAATTACTCACTTTATTACGACCTCGTGTTCGATAAGGTCCGTCCCGGCGGTTTCATCATCGCCGACAACGTCCTCTGGAGCGGCCGCGTCCTCAACGAGGAAAAAGACGAGGACACGCAGGCACTTCACGACTTCAATCACAAGGTGCAGTCCGACCCTCGCGTCACGAACGCACTCTTCCCCATCCGCGACGGCCTGATGGTGGTGTGCAAGTACTGAGTCAGTTTCAAACGGCTTGCCGTCCACAGTGCGGTCGGGCTTGCCCG
>JRYD01002109.1_pt1 | contig 66702 bp, 59 predicted proteins | sample 235311 | NCBI WGS metagenome assembly JRYD01 (sample SAMN03074213, study PRJNA261472) | activated sludge metagenome | biome: Common Effluent Treatment Plant; feature: Wastewater; material: Activated sludge; isolation source: activated biomass in a lab-scale reactor treating industrial wastewater at... | reverse complement strand
CAATCCCAAACCGGGGTTTTACACCATGTATGTAAGTAAATTTAGCAATGCAGGAATATTACAATGGATATATATGTTTGATGATACAACGTCTATAATTAATGCAAGTTTGACTAATGGCACTATTACAGATTCTGCTGACAATATTTATGTAACAGGTGATGCATCACCCAGTTTAAAATGTGGCAATTATGTTTTTACAGACCCGATACCTCCTCTTGCTATTTCACCATTCATAATAAAATTAACTCCACAAGGGCAACCTGTATGGGCAACACAGGCCTATACACAATACCAGGGCTTTAACAAAGGAGGAGTGGCTCTTAAAACAAATGGCTATCTTAACTTTAGTGGTACTTATAATACTAAAGCAGTATTTGGTTCAGATACGTTAATGGGTTCTATGGCCGGATCATTAGATTTATTCATAGCTGAAGTAGATCCCAACGGCAACATGTTGGGTGCGGTAAAATTAGGCTGCACAGGAGGGTATGATGTGGATAGCTACGTTACCAAGGTAGATGCCAATGACAATGTGTATATAGCCGGCAATTTTGAAGGAACGTTAACGGCAGGAACACACAGTGTGCAAAGTGCAGGTGGCTATTCCGATGGCTTTATAGCCAAGTATGGCTACAACTGTACAACGGGCATGAGTCCGGATTTAACAGCAGCAACGGCAGCGGGCATCAGTGTGTGGCCAAACCCTGTTGCCAGAGGTGCAGCAGTAACCTTTGCTACGGCAATAACCGATGGCAATTATTCTGTCATCAACATAATGGGCATGGAGGTAGCCACAGGTAGGTTCCAAAAAGGTAAAGGTGCCATTAGTACACAAACGCTGGCAGCAGGTGTCTATACCGTAATGATACAAGGCCAGTCAAACATGGGCAAAGCACGGTTAGTGGTGGTAGAGTAACAAATTCGTTTAAATTAAAACCACTTGCCGGCAAGTCGCTAAAAATATTTCAAGATTACTACTTCGTAAACTCCTCGAATGTTTTAGTTTTATAAACATCTTCAGCATAATACTTCAAAAGTGGCATCAAAGTTTCTTTAGGCATATATCCTTGTTGCACTTTGATGGCAGCAAATTTTTCATCAAGAAAAGCATAAGATGGGTAACCCATTTGACGATTCAATAATGAAATTGCCAACTCATGACTTTTATATTCAGGAACAAAAACAAATACCTGATCAAAGAAGTGGATGGTATCTTTGCTTTCGGCATTAAACTTAACAGGATAAAAATTAGCATTGATATAGGCTGCCACAGAATCGTCCATAAAGGTTGATGCATCCATTTTTTTGCACCATCCACACCAGTCGGTATAAACATCTATAAAAAGTTTTTTTGGATTTTTTTGTGATGCAGCCACGGCACTTTCAAAATCCATCCAATGAATTTTATAGCTGCTTTTCATGGGTTGCGAGCAGGAAGTGTAGCCTGTAAGAATAATCAGGCTGAGTATAATGGTTATTTTACTTTGTTTCATTTGAATATTATTTTACACTTTAATTTATAAGGATGTTTTTTCAGGCTTCACGGCAATTCTGTAAAGCACAATAGCCATACCTATGAAAAATGCTGTTCCCAGCAACTGATAGCCACTTTCACCAAAAACATTGGCAATAGCATGATGCATGTTTATTTTTTCGAGTGCTGCATACACACCTTCATCAACAGAAAGAAGAGCCACAACAACGCCTGCCAATGCACCACCGGCAACCAAACCTGTTGCAAATAAATTGCCTTTGCCTAATTCATCATCACCTTCTGCTTTTTTATGTTTTCTTTTGGCTCTCCAGTCAACAATACCTTTTACTACACCCCCTGCGTAAATAGGCAACGTGGTACTTAATGGAAGATAGGCGCCAACAGCAAAGGATAATGCATTAACTCCACAAAGTTCCATAGTGATAGCCACAAAAACGCCAACCAAAACAAATTGCCAGTCGAGGTTGTGGCTCAACAAACCTTTAATCAAAGTAGCCATTAAGGTAGCTTGCGGTGCGGCATATTTTTCACCAATGGCATGTTGTATTCCCTGTGCTGTTAAATCAGCTGTTGGGGTATCGAGGTATTTAACCGTAAAGCCAATGACAACAGAAGACACAATGGCTCCGATAAAAAGTGCCATTTGCTGATTGCGTGGCGTTGCTCCTACTATATATCCTGTTTTTAAGTCTTGCGAAGTTGCACCGGCATTAGCTGCTGCAATACAAACCAACCCACCAACAACCAATGCCATAGGCTCAAAAACTTTTCCTGTCCATCCAATTGCTATAAATACCAATGCTGTTCCCATGATGGTGGCAATGGTCATCCCTGAAATTGGATTATTACTGCTACCGATGATACCGACAATGCGACTTGAAACCGTGACAAAGAAGAATCCAAACACTACAATCAACAAACCTATGAGTAGTTTATTGATAAAAGATTCACCGGGAACTTGTGGCAACAATGCCATAAGAACTATCAGAATTAAAGAACCAATAATTACAGTCTTAAACGACAAATCATTTTCAGTGCGTGAAACTGTTTTAGCACCTTGTCCTTCTTTGAGTGAGCTAACGCTTTCCTTAAACGATGAGATGATTGTTGGAATTGTTTTGAGCAAGGTAATAAAACCGCCTGCTGCTACTGCACCAGCACCAATCTGTCTGACATAAGCACGGTAAATAGCATCGGCCATATCATTAAAAGTGTGTGTTTCCGGATTCCATCCACCGGGTCCACCGGCAGTGAGAACATCTTTTAAGTATCCTAATTTTACAAGCTGTGTAGCAATAACATCCGTAGGCACTAACGTTGCCAGCAAGGGTATTAGTCCTAACCAGGCCAGTACACCACCTGCAACCAGCATACCACCAATTCTCGGGCCTATGATATAGCCCACTCCCAAATATTCCGGAGTTATTTCTCCGCTTACAGTGGCTGATGGCAAATATTTATTGGTTTGCTTGGTTACAAAGGCAGGAACTTCTGCAATGACATGAAATACTTTTTGAAATATGGCATATAACATAGCAAAGCCTAAACCAAGATAGGCAGTACGAGCAAAGTCTCCACCTTTTTCGCCTGCAATAAGAACCTGAGCACAGGCAGTTCCTTCCGGATAAGGTAATGTTTGATGCTCTTTAACAATAAGACTTCTGCGTAGCGGAATCATCATTAATGTACCTAACATTCCGCCTAAAACAGCTAAAGTAAAAATGGTCCAGTACTCGAAATACTGCATTCCATTGCTGATGCCACTTTCATTTACCGACAAAAACAAAAATGCAGGCAATGTAAAAACCACACCGGAAGCAATAGACTCACCAGCAGAACCTGTTGTCTGAATAATATTATTTTCCAGAATAGTTGTCTTAAAAAACTTACGGCCAATACTTATAGCAAGAACGGCTATGGGAATAGATGCAGAAACAGTTAACCCTGCCTTTAATGCCAGATAAACTGTTGATGCTCCAAAGATGATTCCAAACATGGCACCGAGCAGAATTGATTTGAGTGTAAACTCTGCCATTGAATCTGTTGCTGAGATGTATGGCTTAAACTCTTTTTGTGGTTGCATAAATAAAAAGTGAGATGGCTAATGTAAAGGATATTTTAATTAGCCAAAACAAAAAAATGTTAACGCTTTTATTGATTGGTATGAAAACCTTGTTTTTGTAAAACAGCTTTAACTTTTATGGCAAACCAAGCTAAGTAGGCAAAGCAAAATACTGTTATCCAATAGCTGGAATGGATATCAGTTACATCAGCTAAATAGCCTTGTAAAGGAGGAATTAATGCCCCACCAAGAATCATCATAATCAGAAAAGCAGAGCCTTGTCCGGTAAATTTACCCAACCCTGTTATGCTTAAAGCAAAAATACAAGGCCATCCGATGCTACAGCACAAGCCACCACTGATAAAAGCAAACATGGCAACCTGTCCTTCTGTAAGAAGTCCGATTAGCATTGCCAGAATACCGCCAACAGAAAAAATAAACAACATACGTGCAGGCTTTTCCTGCGCTAAAAAACTTCCTGCAATGAGTGCAGCAACACAAAGACTATAGGGTAACAGACTGATAACTTCATTGCCACGAAGATAATTGGCCAATAAAACAATGATATAAGCAACTATCGGCAGAACAATCATGAGCAGCTTTTTAGTTGTTGGCTTAAAATTAAAAGCACTGATGGCACCTGTCCAGCGACCAATCATTAAACTACCCCAGTAAAGAGAAATGTAAGGTGATATTTGTGCTGTTGAGAGTCCTCCAAACTGCGGCAATGCCAGTAACGCACCCATGTTGCTTTGAATGGTTACCTCTACTCCAACGTAAACAAAAATGGCAAGCATACCCCATCGCAGTTGAGAAAATTTTAAAGCACCCAGGCCGGGTTCAAATTTTTCTGTACTGTGCACCTTTGGAAGTTTAGCAACAGCAAGCAATAAAGCTGCCAGTAAAAAAACACCTGTCAGTATGTAGTAAACTGTATCAACAGATTCTACTGTTGCACTGGCAGCAGCTTCGGGGCTAAGGTTGCCAAACAATACGAGACTGACTAATATTGGACCAAGCAATGTTCCAAAAGAGTTTACACCACCACCAAGGTTTAGTCTGTGTGCGCCTGTTTCGGCAGTGCCTAATGCTGTAACAAAAGGTTGTGCAGCAGTTTGCTGAAGAGAGAATCCTAATGCAATTACAAAAAATGCTGAAAGAATAAAGCTAAAAGATCCGGAACCTACAGCAGGAATCATCAACAGAGAGCCTGCAACAGAAATTAACAATCCTGCAATGACAGCTTGTTTATATCCTAACTTATTGAGAATATCAACACGGAATAATTGTGAGCTGAACCACAATAATAATGAGCCGACAAAATAGGCTGCATAGAATGCAGTATCTATTAACTGAGACTGAAATTGTGACAGGTTAAAGTGCGACTTACAAAATGGAATGAAGATGCCATTTGATGCTGCCACAAATCCCCAAAAGAAAAAAACAGTTATGATAGTTGCTAATGCCCCTGCATTGGAAGATGATTTCATTTGATGATGATTGATATTCCAAACATCAGCATAAAAAATTATTGCAATCTCTAACGATAAGGAAGTTTTCCGCTAAACCATGTTAACAAAAAGCTTAACTCTCTTCATTATCATCGAGCTCAATGAGTGGCTCGCTGATAATTTCTTTACGGCTGACCCATTTGTGGATTGAGAGTAAGAGCGATGGTAATAAAATCAAATTAGTGACCATAGCTACTAACAAAGTAATTGAAATAAGCAGTCCTAATGCAGCAGTGCCACCAAAATCGGAAGCAGCAAAAATACTGAATCCGAAAAACAGAATTACGGCAGTATAAATCATTGAAAATCCTGTGTCCATAATTGTAGCGGAGATTGCTTCGCTAATGGATTTTTTATTCTGCTTTAATTCTTGCCTGTATTTGGATAAAAAATAAATAGTGCCGTCACTTGAAATACCAAAGGCAATACTAAAAATAAGTATTGTTGAAGGCTTGAAACGGATATCAAAAAAACCCATTATTCCTGCTGTTATAACAAGAGGAATAAGGCAAGGCAACTTACTTAAAAGTATAATTCCGATCGAACGGAACAACGCCATTCCAACAATAGTAATCAGTAATATTTCAATTATCAGACTTTCATAAAGATTGTACAAAAGATAGTCGTTACCTTTTAGAAACATCAGGCTATGTCCTGTAAGTTTTACATGATATTGTGAGCTATCAAAAATTGAATCAACTTTTGGTTGAATTTCGGCCAGCAGTGTTTTAATTTTTTTAGAACCCACATCAGCCATTTGCATACTGATGCGTGTATATTGTCTTGATGAATCAATAAAAGATTTCAATCTGTTCTCATTTCCTTTAACAGTAGAGGTATAATCATTCAGGTTTTTAAGCTCACTGATACCGGGCAAAACATAATACTTAGGGTCGCCACCACGATAAGCCTGATAGCTGAATTTTAATGCTTCGGTTATAGATAAAGCCTTGCTTAACTCCGGATAGTTTTCCAATTGCTTTTGCAAAGCTTTCATTTTATAAAGAACACGACCATTATTGTCAAATACGCCATTAGGTTTTTTTGTGTCAACAAAAATCTCAAATGGCAATACGCCTTTAAAATTTTTCTCGAAGAAATGCATGTCTGTGTAAACAGGATTTTTTCGAGGCAAATCATCTACCACATATCCGGTGACATCAATCTTTGTCATTCCATAAACAGCAAGTAGTGTCAACGAAACAATTACTACATATATCTGATTCCTCTTATGATGAACAATAAAATCAACCCACTCTAAAATCTTACGCATTCTTTTGCCTTCCAAATGTCGCATCTGACGCACGGAAGGTGGTGGTAAAAAACTAAGAATAATGGGAATAAAGACAAGGGTAATAAAATAAGTTACCATCACATTGATGGCGGCAACCATTCCAAACTGTGTGAGAAATGAACTGTTGGTAAAAACCAGCACACCAAATCCAATTGCTGTGGTTATGTTGGCTAAAAAAAGTGAGATTCCTACCGTTGAAATCATTCGCGCTAATGCTTTGATACGATTGCCATGCCTTGCATATTCACTATGATATTTATTGATCAGGAAAATACAATTGGGCACACCAATGACCATAATCAGTGGTGGAATCAACGCAGTCAGAATGGTGATTTTGAAATTAAACAATTCAATACTTCCCATACTCCAAACCACACCAATGGCTACCACCAAAATTGAAAACACTACGGATGAAATGGTTCGGAAAAACACCCAAAGAATAAATGCAGTTATCAACACTGCCAGTAACAAAAATAATTTCAACTCATGCGACACCTTCTCCATAACGGCAGTGCGTATGTAGGGCATTCCGGAATAATGCAATTCAATGTTATGTAAACGACCAAAGGCATCAGCTTCCTTTTTTATCTCATTAACAATATCAATACGATGTTTGCTGTCAAGATCTTTTTTACGAAAAGTGATGGCCATCACCGTAGCATGTGTTTCACGATTCAAAATCAGTCCATCATAAAATGGCAGCTCGTCAATTCGGTTTTTAATGCTATCAATTTCTGATTGACGTTGCGGTAAGGATTTAACTAAGGGAACAAAATCAAACTTATGTAGCGAATCATTTCTGACAACATCATACAAATCACCAATAGACAACACGTTCTGTATGCCATCCATTTTTCTGATTTTGTCAGAAAGCAGAAACCAACTGTTGAATTTTTCTATTTGAAATATGGTACTGTCAGCAAAACCAATGACCATAACACTACCATCTTCTCCGAACTTCTGTTTAAAATTTTCATACTCTACATAAGCAGGGTCGGTTGTGGGTAACACTCTTACAAACTCGTAGGACAACTTAATATTTAAAGCCTTATAGGCCATAAATACCGTCAATAAAAGGAGCACTACAATAAATGCAATGCGATTTCTTAAAATTTTATTCGCTAAAAACTTCCACATGAATGGGACAAAGATAGGTAAACCAACTTTTACTGACTAAAGTACTATTACAGTCCAATTTGAAATCCTGCAGCAAAAATATATTCACCTGCAAAAAAATGATGATGTGCACGTCCATCACCTACAGTTAAAACATTTGTAAAGTTGGCGAAAGCACCTTTTAAACTTGTTTCAACAAAAAAATATTTCATCAGGTCGTAGCGAAATCCGGCATCAACACCAAACACATAGCCTGCAATATGAAATTTATTGTCTAACCTGTTACCAAATATAGTTACATCAGTTCTTGGGATTACCAGACCACCACCTGCTTTTAAAATTAATTGTAATCTGTGGTTTTTTGAAGCGGAAGATAGAAGGCAATAGCGCTTCATCAGGTTGGCCATTAAAAAATTTGCACCGTTAGTATGTTCAAACATCAGGAAGTCTTTACCAACCAAGGTGTCCTGATCATAATATGTACCATTGATGTTGCCTTTAAGATGCAACTGCTGATTGTTGGTCATAATGTATTTAGTATGATCAAATGCAATCTCTACACCTAAATCATGTTTATCGCCAAAAAAATATCCGGCACGATACACATATTGCGGAATAGAAATGGCTGAACCGAAAATATATTTCAACCCGGGCTTATCATGTGCTTTTGCATCGTACAACGTAAAATCATAACCACCAAAATCATTACCCTTCAAATGCAAGTCACTTTTTGAATACCAATCAAGATTGTAGCCCCAAGTAAGATAAAAGGTTCCTTTTCCATGCTTAAATAATGGAGTGCAATGACAATCTTTTTCACCGGCAAAACAATTTACAGAAATCAGGAATGCAGCACAAACAGCAATAATTTTTTGCATATTATTATTAAATAAATGGCGCAAAGCTACATGAAAATCAAAACCATTTTCCTTATTTTATGTTTCTTTGCATAATATTTGGATTTGAGTATGAAGAGCGATATAATTTTAAAATCATCTGTTGACCCGCAGTTGAAAATGATTGCACAGAAAGTTGTTAATGCAGAGAGAATTACTCCGGAAGAAGGATTGGCGCTTTACGAAAAAGGCGAGCTTGGTTTTTTAGGCAGTTTGGCAACCTTAGTAAGAACCCGTAAAAACAAAAATTTCACTTACTTTAATAAGAATATACATATTGAGCCCACAAACGTTTGTGTTTTCTCTTGCAGATTTTGCAGCTATAGTAAGGACTACAAGCACCGTGAAGATGGCTGGGAACTTAGTATTGATGAAATGCTCGATAAAGTAAGGGCTTATCCGCAAGGAACAATAACTGAAGTGCATGTGGTTGGTGGTGTACATCCGAAAATGGATTTACATTATTTTGCAGGTTTGCTGAAGGAAATAAAAAACATTAATCCTTCTCTGCATATAAAAGCATTTACTGCTGTTGAATTGGAGTACATGTTTCGCAAGGCCAAAATGACAAATGCAAAAGGACTTCAATATCTGAAAGAACATGGATTAGATAGTATTCCCGGAGGTGGCGCAGAAATATTTGATGAGGAAATTCGCAATAAAATATGTGCAGATAAATGTAATGCTGAGCAGTGGTTGAATATTCATCAGGAAGCCCATCAATTAAACATACCTTCAAATGCAACAATGCTGTATGGCCATTATGAAAGCTTTGCACATCGCATTGACCACATGAACAGATTAAGAAATCTACAAGATAAAACAAAGGGGTTTCAGACTTTTATTCCTTTAAAATTCAGGAATAAGGATAATGAGATGTGTCATCTTGATGAAAGCACACAGATAGAAGATTTAAGAAACTATGCTGTTGCCCGTATTTTTTTAGATAACTTTCAGCATGTAAAAGCATATTGGCCTATGATTGGCAGAGCTACAGCGCAGCTTGCACAAAATTTTGGTGTTGACGATATGGATGGCACAATTGATGACTCAACACGTATTTACACTATGGCAGGTTCAGAGGAACAAAATCCAACATTATCCACACAGGAATTAGTTGATTTGATTTCTCAGAATGGTTTTATAGCTGTTGAACGCGATACGCTTTACAATCATTTGAAAGTATATGAAAATGCTTCAGTAGTTAATTGATAGAATTATTGTGTTGAATAATACTGAGCCGTTAAAAAACAATATTACTATAGTAGGTGCTGGTCCTGCAGGTGCAACTGCATCCATGTTTCTTTCATCGTTTCGCATCAAACATACTCTGATTGATAAAGCAGTTTTTCCACGTGACAAAATTTGTGGTGATGCTTTAAGCGGAAAAGTTTTACCTGTTCTGAAAAAACTCAATCCGGATTTGATTCAGCAGCTATTAGTACAAAACGAAAACTGTCTGGGAAGCAATGGAATATTGTTTGGTGCTCCAAATGGTAAAACACTGGAAGTTCCGTTTAAGGCTGTAAACTCAACTATAAATCATTCACCGGGATATGTGAGCAAACGAATGGATTTTGATTACTCACTGATTAAATTATTGAACCCCGAGTATTGTAATTTTCTGCAAAATAGTGAAGTAAAGAAAATCACAAAAGGCGAAGAAGATGTTACACTGAATGTTTTAGATTTACAGAGTAAGGAAACTTACAATATAAGTTCATCGTTAGTCATCGCTTGTGATGGGGCACATAGCATTTGCAATAAATTATTTCCTGATCATAAACTAGATGCAGGGCACTATTGCGGAGGCGTGCGGGCATACTATTCAGGTGTAAAAGGATTTCATAGAGAGAATTTTATAGAATTACATTTTCTGAAAGAAATGCTGCCGGGATACTTCTGGATATTTCCTTTACCTAATGGCATGGCTAATGTTGGTGCAGGTATGCTTACACGAACCATAAGTTCAAAAAAAGTAAATCTGAAAGAAGCCATGCTTCTTGCCATTAAAAACAATCCGTCAATAAAAGATCGTTTTCATGATGCTAAAATTGTTGGCAACATTGATGGTTGGGGATTGCCTTTAGGTTCTAAGAAAAGAAAATTATCAGGAAACAGAATTATTTTATGTGGTGATGCAGCGAGTATGATTGACCCATTCAGCGGTGAGGGCATCAGTAATGCCATGTATTGTGGCATGCGTGCAGCAGAAGTAGGTCGAGATGCAATAAACAGCAGCAACTACACTGATGATTTTTTATCAGCCTATGATCAGTTTATTTATAACAGACTTTGGAATGAATTAAAATTAAGTCATACTCTTCAGAAGCTTTGCAACTATCCTTCACTGTTTAATTTTGTAGTGAATAAAGCATCAAAAAACGAAACTTTCCGTCAGACAATAAGCTGCATGTTTGATGATATTGATTTAAGAGAAAGATTGCGTAAGCCATCCTTTTATTTTAAAATGCTTTTTGGCTGATAGCAATTATTTTTGTTTCTGTTTAAAATAAACATCAATAAAAAAGCCCCTTGCGGGGCTTTTTTTTATTTGATTCCAAAAACTTTCTTGGTTTCGTTAACTGCATTTAATTCTTCCCATGGAAAAAGTTTTACTTTAATCTTTTTCTCATTCGCCTGACCTTTATTGTAAACTTTTTCAACCGTCTTAGATTCGCGACCCATATGACCATAGGCTGCTGTTTCCAAATAGATTGGGGAACGAAGATTAAAACGTTTCTCAATAAAATATGGACGCATATCAAACTCTTTCATCTTTGAAAGTTTATTGGATATTTCACCATCAGTCATTTTCACTTTTGATGTGCCATAGGTGTTGACGTACAAACCGACCGGCTGTGCTACACCAATAGCATAAGCTACCTGAACCAACACTTCATCACATACTCCTGCAGCTACAAGATTTTTTGCGATATGTCGTGTTGCATAAGCTGCACTGCGGTCAACTTTTGAAGGGTCTTTTCCACTGAAAGCACCACCACCGTGTGCACCTTTGCCACCATAAGTATCTACAATAATTTTTCTTCCTGTTAGTCCTGTATCGCCATGTGGTCCGCCAATCACGAACTTACCTGTTGGGTTAATGTGGTACTTAATTTTATCATTAAACAACACCTGAACGCGCTTGGGGAGTTTTTTAAGAATACGCGGAATTAAAATATTGATTACATCTTGTTTGATTTGTTTTTGCATGGCAGCCTCTTTTGCAAAGTCATCATGCTGCGTAGAAATAACAATGGCATCAATTCTTTGTGGCTTGTTATCATCACTGTATTCAATAGTTACCTGTGATTTTGCATCAGGACGAAGATATTTCATCACTTTGCCTTCTCTGCGAATAGCAGCAAGTTCGCGAAGTAATAAATGTGCTAATTCAATTGCCAAAGGCATGTAGGTGTCTGTCTCGCGGCAGGCATATCCAAACATCATTCCCTGATCACCGGCACCTTGTTCTTCGGGCTTTTTGCGCTCTACTCCCTGATTGATGTCTGTGCTTTGTTCGTGAATAGCAGAAAACACACCGCATGAATGTGCTTCAAACATATATTCACTCTTTGTATAACCTATTTCTTTGATAACCTTACGAGCAATATCCTGAACATCTAAATAAGCATTAGACTTTACCTCGCCTGCAAGCACAACCTGACCTGTAGTTACCAATGTTTCGCAAGCAACTTTTGACGTTGGGTCGTATGCTAAAAAATTATCAATTAAAGCGTCTGAAATCTGATCGGCTACTTTATCAGGATGTCCTTCTGATACCGACTCTGAAGTAAATAAATATGGCATGATTGAAATTTTGATTTAAGGCTGCAAAAATAACCATATTTATCAAACCAAAAATCAAATTGTTCAATACCTTTTCAGTGTTATTAACAAAACATAAAAGTTACACACTTTTAATCATCAATTAAAGTACCGTATGACTAATGTCATTCACTAAAAAATGATCAACTTGTTATTAAATCTTACAGCAGTTTTTTAGTTCAGCAAAAGTGCCTGAAAACAAAAACAATCAAACCCCCAGTATTTGACGTTTCTGAACATTAAATTCCTCGTCTGTCAGATAGCCCTTCTCTTTCAGGCGGGCAAGTTTCTCTATCTGATCGAGCTTAAAATCCAAAGCATCATGCGAAGCAGACAATATGCCTTCGGGTGAAACTTTTATTACAGGCTCGGGTTTTACTTCAACAGGTCTTGCAACAGGTACTTGCTGCGCTACTCTACTCTGTTCAACTTTTGCTAAAGGTTTTTCGCTATCAGGTGTGTTTAACAACATTTTTTTGGCAACAGGTTTTCTCAGCAGAAAAAACAAGGAAAGAATAAGTCCAACAGCTACCAAAGAGTTAAATACTATAAGCACAATATTCTTCTCACTCAAAGCTTTATTGTCAGCCATTAAAGCATCAAACCTGGCCTGCATCGTTTTATTAGCCACAATCAGACTATCAGATTTGTTTAATAGTTGATCAAATGCACCATCCTTAGCTTTTAAAGCATCATTGAGGTTGGTTAACCTGTTTTGTGCAATAAAAAGTGCATCATAAATACTGTCGTTGGCAACGGTAACTGTTTTGCCATGAACTGTTTTTATGATAGTTTTCGGTTTCTGATTAGCCTGTTTTTCCAAGTCCTTGTTTTCATTCTGCAACATATTTACCGTATAGTTTGCAGAAAGAATAATTTTATCGTCAAGTTCAAGTAATTTCCGTATTAATGCCTGAAATTCTGCTGTTGCATTTTTGTTTTTAAATGCCTTGTCAGACTTTAGCATTTCATCAATTTGCTTCTGAACATTTTTGCGTTCTACAACAAAATTATTGTATTCGTTTTGAGAAAATGTTGTCAGACTAAAAGCTAAACACAGCCATACTGTAAAAAGAACTTTCATGAATTTTAATCTTTTTTCCATAAACCTTACATTTTTCGTGCCACCAATGTCAGAACCGTTTCAACGGCTACAGTTTCTGCACGTTGATTGGTTACTTCTACATCCCATTCAACCACACCTTGTGGCACCTGGCCTTCGCGGTCTTCTTTTTTGGTTTTAGACTTACAAGTTAATCTTACCTGAATGGTATCTCCAACATAAACAGGCTGCGTAAAACGTAAATTATCTAAACCATAGTTAGCAAGCACAGGGCCTTTCTTTGGGTCAACAAACAAGCCTGCTGCTGCCGAAATAATGAAATAACCGTGGGCTACCCTTCTTTCAAATATTGAGCCTTCAAGAGATGTTTCATCAGTATGAGCATAAAAATTATCACCACTTATTCCGGCAAAGTTTACAATGTCGGCTTCTGTAATGGTTCTTTTATGCGTGATTAATGTGTCGCCAATTTTAAGATCATCAAAATACTTTCTGAATGGGTGGATAATATCTTCAGTAATAGCCGCACCTTTTAAGTAAGTATTACAAATGTTTGAAAGTGTTGTAGGTGAACCTTGTAATGCTGTTCGTTGCATAAAATGCTTTACGCCTCTGATACCTCCCATCTCCTCTCCACCACCTGCACGGCCGGGTCCGCCATGAATAAGCTGTGGCATTGGAGAACCGTGTCCTGTACTTTCGGCTGCACTATGACGATTGATGACCAACATCCTGCCATGATAGGCTGCAGTATTCAAAACAATCTGTCTGGCAATATTATCATCAGCGGTAAACAAAGAACCTACCAGGCTTCCTTTACCCATTTTAGCTAATGTTATTGCTTCATCAGTATTATCATAAGGCATAATGGTAGTTACGGGCCCAAAGGGTTCGATGGCATGTGGCTCTGCGGTTGACAATGGTTTTCTGCAATACAAAAGCATTGAAGGCATAAAGGCACCTTTTTCTTTATCGGCACCAGTTACTTCAAAATTTTTAAGATCACCATAAGCTACCTCACAAACATTCATCAATTTAGCTACCTGTGCTGTTACATCCTTAACCTGACTTTTGCTTGCCAAGGGCCCCATTCGTACGCCTTCTACAGAAGGGTTACCTAAACGAATATCTGTCAGCCGCTTTTTAAGTGCAGTCGCTACCTCATCAGCATATTTTGCAGGAACAATTGTTCTTCTTATAGCCGTACACTTCTGTCCGGACTTTGCAGTCATTTCACGAGCAACTTCTTTGATAAAAAGTTTAAATTCTTCTGTATCGGGAGAAGCATCCTGTCCTAAGATACAGCAATTTAAAGAGTCGGCCTCCATGGTAAAACGAACTGAATTATCAATTATGGCGGGCTTCTGACGCAACATTCTTCCTGTTTCTGCACTTCCGGTAAAAGTCACCACATCCTGACAGTTAACATGGTCTAAAATATCTCCTGCACTACCACAAATCAATTGCAATGCACCGGCAGGTAATATGCCCGATGCAATAATTTCTTTTACCATCAATTCTGTTAGATATGAAGTAGCAGTAGCAGGTTTGATTATTGCAGGCATACCACCGACAATTGTTGGTGCCAGTTTTTCAAGCATTCCCCAACATGGGAAGTTAAATGCATTGATATGAATGGCAACGCCTTCAAGAGGAACACAAATATGCTGTCCGATAAACGTTCCATTTTTAGATAAGGGCTCAATATTTCCTTCTACAAGGAATGTTTCATCAGGAAGTTCGAGTCTGCCTTTGCTTGCATAGGCAAACAAGGTCCCAATACCTCCTTCAATATCAATCCAGGAATCTGTACGTGTTGCACCAGTAGCAGCCGACAGCTGATAAAATATTTCTTTCTTAGCCATTAAGTGCATGGCTAAGGCTTTTAGTTTTCTTGACCTCTCATGAAAAGTCATTGCACGCAGTGCAGGTCCGCCCACTGTTCGTGCATATTCTAACATGCCTTTAAAATCCAACCCCTCGGAAGAAGCTATGGCTATTTGCTCTCCTGTAACTGCATGAAACAATGGTGTTCCGTTATCGGTGCCTTCAACCCACTCTCCGGCAACATAATTTTTTAATCTCATCTGCTTTGAAAAAATTTTTATTCGAAGGTGTGAAATTAAAGAATCTAACCACATGCAAAAAGGTTATCGGCTGCTGAATTTCAAGAACAGAATGTGTATAACCCTTAAATTCTATTCTTAGCAACTATTGTTAATCAAACATTAATAATTCAAAAATTTCCAATCATTCTTTACCCTATTTTTGCCTATTGAAAAATCAAAACATTTTTTCATCAGTATTCAAGCTGATTTTTAACAATTATGCGGAAACCAAAAGTTTTAATGCTTGGATGGGAATTCCCTCCTGTAATAAACGGTGGACTTGGTGTTGCCTGTCATGACCTGTGTCTGGCTATGGTAAAACATGCAAAAGTATCAATGGTTATCCCTAAGAGCAATCCTGATTTTGTTATTAAAGACCTCAACCTTATTGGGCTGAATACCATTGACTCAAGAACACTTAAACAAGTTAACTACAAAGAGGAATACAAAACTTTTGAAGATGTACATTTTATTCCTTCTGCCTTAAATCCATACTATACAGACAGAAAAGCAGCTTTCGAAATTCCGGGTATTGATGTGGAATCGCAGTACATGAAAGAGATAAAGATTGGTAATCGTCATGCAAAAGTTTTTCATATTGATGACCTTTATGGTGGTGATGTTATTGAAAAGGTAACTGTTTTTGGCGAACTTGCAGCACGTTTGGCCCTGACATTGGATTTTGATATTATACATGCTCACGATTGGATGACCATGCTTGCAGGAATGGAAATAAAAAAACAAAGTGGTAAACCATTGGTGGTGCATGTACATTCTCTTGAGGTTGACCGTGGCGGTGTAAACAGTCAAGGATGGGTATATCAGATGGAAAAAAGAGGTATGCAGGAAGCAGATGTGCTAATGCCTGTAAGTAACTTCACCGGAAATATCATCAATGAATATTACGGTATTGATTATAGAAAAATCTTCCCTGTACATAATGGCATCAGAGCGGTAAAGCCTTTCAGAAGTAAAAGCCCATATAAAGAGAAAATAGTACTTTTTGTAGGACGTTTGACAAGGCAAAAAGGCCCGGAATATTTTGTAGATATTGCAGCTAAAGTATTAGAAAAAAATAAAAATGTACGGTTTATCATGGCCGGCACAGGTGATGCACAAAACAAAATATTAGAAAAAGTTGCTCAGAACAGAATAGGACATCGCTTTCATCTTGCAGGATTTCTTGGCTTAGACAAAGTGCGTTATTTGCTTTCTATTGCTGATGCCTACTGTATGCCCTCGGTGAGTGAGCCATTCGGACTTTCTGCTGTAGAAGCAGTGCAGTTTGATGTGCCTGTTGTCATCAGTAAACAATCGGGTGTGTCTGAAGTGCTTTCCGGTGCATTGAAATTTGATTTCTGGGACATCAATCAGGCAGCTGAATACTTGCTTGGATTATTGGATAACGACACATTACACAATCAGGTTGTTAAAGATGCACAAAAAGACCTTGAAGATATCAGTTGGGATATTGCCGCCAACAAGGTAATTGAAGGTTACAAGCGATACAAACTGATTTAATATTTTTAAGATTTATTTTAAAAAGTAATTTTGCAAAAACATTTCAACAAAAAATAATAAATATGAACCTACCTGCTGATTTGAAATACACCAAAGAACATGAGTGGATTAAAATAGATGGAGACATGGCAACAATTGGAATTACCGACTTTGCACAAGGCGAGTTGGGTGACATTGTTTATGTTGACATCAACACATTAAACGAGTCACTGAAAAAAGACGAAGTTTTCGGAACCGTTGAAGCTGTAAAAACTGTTTCTGATTTGTTTATGCCCGTAGATGGCACCATCGTTGAAATAAATCCAAAACTTACCGATGCACCGGATAGTGTAAACAAAGACCCTTATGGTGATGGCTGGATGGTTAAAGTGAAAATTTCTGACGCCTCACAACTAAACGAACTTCTTACTGCTGATGGCTATGCTGCCATAGCAGGTGCCTGATAAATTTTAATGATTCGTCATTACTCCCCAGCCTTAATATGGGGTTTATTCATCTTTATTCTTTGTGCCATACCGGGTAAAAATTTGCCTCATTATTCATGGGCGGATTTATTATCGGTGGACAAATTGGTTCATTTTACACTTTTTTTTATTCTCATTATACTCTTAAAAAGAGCCTGGTTTTTTGTTTATAATGGAGTGCGTTCAAACAACCTTTTAGCAATAGCAATAGGAGTTATTTATGGAGGAAGTTTAGAGTTGATGCAATCCTACTTTTATACAGACAGAAGCGGTAGCTGGTTTGATTTTTTAGCCAACAGTTTGGGTGCAACTTGTGGTGTACTTTTCTTTGGAAAATTAATTGATAAAAATGGTCGTTGGAAGTTCAGTAGTGCAAACAAGTAATTACTGTTTTACAAAGACTGCTTTTATTTCATTGATGATTAAATCATCCATGCTCATTATTTTATTTTTGAAGCATTGCGGATGTTTTATCACTAAGTCCAGAAAATAAGGTGAGCGAAACTCTTTGTAATAGCCAATTTTGCATCTATCCCAGTAAGTCTGTTTAAACAACTTTCTAAATTGGTCTATATGCCATCGGTTTAGCGTAGAATCTATACTGAATTTATCATTGGCATGCGTATTAATCCAGCTATTCAGAAAATGCTTATCGAATAAAAACTGACAATAAGGAATACCTACATAATTATAAGCATGAGCACCATAAGGAGAGTGATATAAAGGTGCAAAGTGAATAAACATTAAGCCGCCCGGTTTTAGCACTCGGAGCGATTCCTCAAAAACCTTCTGTGGTTCAGGAAAATGTTCGAAACAATTATATGAAAAAACAAAGTCGAATGAATGGTCTTCAAACTGAAGTTCGGCAGCATCCATTTTAATCAGGTTCACTCCTGAATCATGAGCACGCTGGTCAAAATCATCATCTCTGAATTCGATAGCAGTAACTTGTTTGCCACGCTCTTGCAAAGATGAACTTACCATGCCATCTCCAGCACCCAATTCAAGAATTTTATGGTAAGATGCTCCGGAGTAATTATGCATAAACCCGATTAAATCTTCGGCACGTTGAATTCCTCTCTCTTTAATTGAAACGGCATCATAAAGGACAGGATCCCCTACAGGAAACTGGTCAAACAAAGACTCAAAATGCTTTTCATCAAGTACTTCTGAAGGTCCTTTTACCATTGCAATTGCACGGGCAGCTTTAAACAATTTCTGCTCATAGTAAAAATTAGATACCACCTGTCTGGTACCATCGGGCAAAATTCTTTTGGCAATATTAGCTAACACTATGGTTCAGGTTTAATGCGTCCAAAAGTAAAATAAGTAATACTTTTATTATTGAATTGTTAATAAGTTTTAAGTGCAGGAAAAACAGAATTCAATGTCATGAGTAGTAATCCAATTAATTTACAAGACATTTGAATCACACTGACGTTAGCTTGGGTTATTGCTTTCTGTTTCAGACAAATGAATTTGTTTATAAAATTACGACTTCAATACTATTCACATTAAAAGCATCAGTGGCTGAATATTATGCAATTCGTAACAATTCACTCTGTCAATCGTAGAGATGGATTGAAGAAATGACATGAATAACTGCATAAAAATGTAACTTGATTTAACAAATGCTTTGATATTTCTTCATCAAAAATTATCTTTGCAAAAAATATTACTCCCTCCTATTTTACCAATTGAATGAACAGAGAAGAAATTATAGCAACAACAAAACGTTTTTTGTCGGAAGAATTTGAAGTAGATGAAACTTTAATTGAGAATCAGAAAAATCTGAAAGATACTTTAGAATTGGATAGTCTTGATTATGTTGATCTTGTTGTTGTAATTGAAGAGAATTTCGGTTTTAAAACTTCCGGAGAAGATTTTAAAAGCATCAGCACGTTTGAAGATTTCTACAATTTTGTAGAGCGCAAACTAGCGGCTATGGCCTGATACAATGGCACAGTGGGACGGCCGTAGCAGAGGCACTGTTTTAGGTTATCGCATTTTTGTTTTCCTTATTCAATATGGTGGTGTAAAGCCCGCTTATTTCCTTTTGCGATTTGTTACTTATTACTATTTTTTATTCGCAGCAAAGCCAAAGAAAATACTCATAAACTTTTATCGGAAAGCTTTAAAAGTAAACGAAGCTGCTGCTAAAAATTACTGTAGAAAGAATTTTTACTTCTTGGGGCAGACCTTGGTTGATCGTACTGCATTTTTGCTTGGAAAAGGCAATGTATTCAGTCATCATTTTGAAAACGAAAAATTTTTGATTGAAATGCAAGAGCATAAAAAAGGTGGCATACTCATCAGTGCACATGTCGGTAACTGGGAAACTGCCGGAAACCTTCTCAAGTCAAGGGTTTCGTCAACCATTCACGTATTAATGGTAGATGCAGAAACAAAAAAACTAAAACAATATTTGGATAACAGCACCGGTGGCTCACAATTTTCCATAATTGCTGTGAAAGACGACCTATCACATATCGTAAAAGTAAATAATGCATTAGCAGCTAATGAACTCATTGCCATGCATGGCGACAGGTATTTGCCGGGCACAAAAACTATGGAATTGGATTTTATGGGAGGAAAAGCGAAATTTCCTTATGGCCCATTTTTACTGGCATCACGTTTTAATGCACCCGTCACTTTTGTTTTTGCTCTGAAAGCTAACGACTTTCATTATGAGCTAAGTGCCACCAGGCCTATAACAGAAAAAAAATCACCTGAGGATATTGCAGCATTGTATGTTGAAGAATTGGAAAAAAAAGTAAAAAAATATCCCGAACAATGGTTTAATTATTACGATTTTTACAGCCAATGATTATTGAGAAAGAAAATATCGAAAGCTATATTCCACAACGATTTCCATTTATTATGATTGACAATCTTATTCATGCCGATGAATCCGGGTTTATAAGTTCATTTCAGGTAATGGAAGAAAATGTATTTAGCGAAAACGGCTTCTTAACAGAACCTGCATTGATAGAAAATATTGCTCAAACCTGTGCAGCAGGTTTTGGATTCATTGGTCAGCAAAATAACGAAGGTCCATCTATTGGTTACATTGGAGCTATCAGCAATCTAACTGTAAATCAATTACCGGAGTATGGCACAACCATTATGACCAAAATTGAAATCACTAATTCACTTGGCAATATTTTTTTAATAAAAGGAAGAAATACTTGTAATGAAAATTTACTGGTAGAATGTGAAATGAAAATAGCCCTTGCATGAAACAACTTTTACAAGTAGAAATCCCGATTAAAGTAAGATTCAGCGATACCGATGCAATGGGTGTGGTATGGCATGGAAACTATCTGCGCTTTTTTGAAGATGCCCGTGAGGCATTCGGAATAAAATATGGTCTCACCTATCTGGATGTTTATCATCGTGGTTATTTCACACCAATTGTCAAATCATCTGTTGAACATAAATCACCAATTAATTATGGTGAAGAAGTTGTTGCAATTGCAAAATTCCACCCGACACCATCAGCAAAAATCATGTTTGATTTTGACATCTTGAATAAAACTACAGGAAAACTAAGTGCCAAAGGTCATACCACGCAGGTATTTCTAAGTGTAGTTGAACGCGAAATGGAATTGGTAAAACCTCCATTTTACATTGAATGGGAAAAGTCCATTGGCATTAAACATTGACAAGTGATATACATAGGATCGGAAACCATACTTAGTCCTAATGGCAATACAAAAGATTGTTTCAGAAAGATTGCCGAGAAAAAATCAGGTGTTAGTAAAATAACAGGTAATGGTTTTAAAGGAGAATCGTTCTATTGTTCAATGTTTTCAGATAGCAGACCTGATTTTAACACATTGGCTGTACAAACTATTGAACAGTTATTAGAAAAATCGAACGTTAATCTGTTGACTGAAGAGTCAACGCTCCTTATCATCAGCACTACCAAGGGTGATTTATCAAAAGGATTTGAAAATGCAATTGTCAGTCCGGCAAAATTTCTTTATGAAAAATATAAATTAAAACATTTTCCTCTCAGCATTTCCAATGCCTGTGCTTCAGGTGTAATGGCCATCAATGCAGCAGCAGCGTTTATTGAAAACAAACAATATCAAAATGTAATTGTACTTGGTATTGACATGATAACCGATTTTATTGTTTATGGATTTCAATCTCTTTATGCTATAAGTGATGAGCCTTGCAAACCTTTTGACAGCGAAAGAAAAGGAATTAATTTAGGTGAAGGTGCCGGTGCGGTTTTGTTATCTGCAAATAAAGAAGTTTTTACAACAACGCCTGTTTACTATTTAAGTGGCAGTTCAAGTAATGATGCAAATCATATTTCAGGACCTTCTAGAACGGGAGAAGGATTATTCCGAAGTGTAAATAAAACGTTAAGTGCATCAGCTATTAAAACAGAAAATATAGATTTCATCTCTGCACATGGAACTGCAACAGTATTTAATGATGAAATGGAAGCAATAGCCTTTAGCAGACTTAATATGCAACACATTCCTATAAACAGTTTCAAAGGATTTACAGGCCATACACTTGGGGCTGCCGGTGTAATTGAAACAGCTTTATGCATAACATGTATGCATGAAAACACATTGCTTCCTTCTGCCGGTTATTACACCAAAGGAACATCCATTGAGCTTAATTTAATAACACAAGCTGCTTCTGCTACAATAAACACTGTTTTAAAAACAGCATCCGGTTTTGGTGGATGTAATGCATCACTATTATTACAAAAGATAAAATGAAAATATCAGGCTGTTGCAGAATTCACCAAAACAAAGTTTTAGTTAATGGCAAAAAATATTTTGCTTCTGACAACAGTCAGCATGACGAGCTGTCTATGCAGCTTTACCGCTTCCTGAAAACAGAGTATCCTAAGTTTTATAAAATGGATTTATTCTCAAAAATGGGATTTCTGGCAACAGAAATCATTTGTCAGACAACTCCTGCAATATCGAAATTTACTGATGATGAAATTGCTTTGTTATTTGCTAACAGTCACTCTTGTTCAGAATCAGATGAGCGATTTAGTCATTCTTTTAAAGTAGAAAAAAGCCCCTCTCCTGCTCAATTTGTATATACACTTCCGAACATACTTTTAGGTGAGTTGGCGATAAGGAATAAATGGTATGGTGAAAATTTATTTACCTTATTGCCTGCATTTTCTGCTGAATACTTCAGCTCTCAAGCCGGCATTTTTGTTCCTCAAAAAGCCAAAGCATTACTTTGTGGATGGGTCAACCTTTTTCCTGTAACAGATGTATTTGTTTTCTTTGCAGAATCAAACTCAGAAACAGCACAGGAAATTTTAGATAGTAAAGAAATTGAACATTGGTATAATAATAAAACGTGAAATGGATAATTTAAAAGAAGAATTAAAGAAACACTTAATTACACAATTAAATCTAGAGGATAAAGCACCGGCAGACATCATGGATGAAGCTCCATTATTTGGTGATAGTGGCTTAGGACTTGATTCAATTGATGCATTGGAATTGATAGTACTTTTAGACAAACACTATCATATTAAACTCACAAACCCTGAAGAAGGAAAATCGGTATTCTATTCCATCAATACTATGGCAGAATACATTGAGAAGAATAAAAAGTAAATTTCGATGAAGGTTTTTGTTACCGGCATAGGTGTAGTTTCTGCAATTGGTCTGACAGTTGAAGAAAATTTTCGTTCTCTTTTAAATAAAAAGAGCGGTATAACTGAATTTAAATTTCCGGATGACCAAAAATCTATTTACACAGGAAGGATTGCAAAGTCAAATACTGAATTGAAACAGCTATTATCTATTACAGATGGCTATTATTCCAGGACTTCATTACTCGGAATAATGGCAGCAGAACAAGCAATGGGTAACAACTTCCATAATAAAAAATTACTTACCGCATTTATTTCATCTACTTCTGTTGGTGGTATGGATGAAACAGAAAAATATTACAGACAGGTTTTAAAGAATCTACCTGTTGATTTTAATCTGACACGAACCCATGACAGTGGAAATACCTCTGAAAACATTGCTACTTACCTTAAATTTTCAGGTTACATAAATACACTTTCTACAGCATGTTCATCAGCAGCTAATGCCATTATGCTTGCAACACGAATGATAGCGCAAGGAAAAATGGATAGAGTTCTGGTTGGTGGAACTGATCCGATAACTGACTTTACAATTAAAGGCTTTCAATCGTTGATGATATATGATAATGAATGGTGCAAACCATTTGATCATAACAGAAACGGGCTTAATTTAGGTGAAGGCGCAGGATTTTTATTGTTAGAAAGTGATCGCAGCATAAAGATTTCAGGAAATGAACCAATTTGCTGTTTAACAGGATGGCACAATGCTGCAGATGCATATCATCAAACAGCTTCATCGCCTGATGGTAAAGGAGCAACTATTGCAATGAAAAATGCATTGAATAAAGCAGGCCTTGAAACCAAAGAAATTTCTTACATCAACGCACATGGCACAGGTACTAAAAACAATGATCTGAGTGAATCCATAGCTATTAAAAATGTTTTTGGCAACGTTATCCCACCATTTAGTTCAACCAAGGCATTTACAGGCCATACTTTGGCGGCAGCCGGTGCTATCGAAGCAGTATATTCTGTCCTTGCCATAAAAAATCAAGTACACTTATCGGGATTAAACTACAATGACCCATTAGAGGAGACACTTATGCGTCCTGTTACAGAACCAACACAGGCAGTAACAAAACATGTCATGTCAAACTCTTTTGGATTTGGCGGAAATAATTCTTCACTCATTTTTTCAAGAATTTGATTATGTATTGTATTCAATCTGCTGCCACCATTTCACATCAGCCTTCCTTTGCAAGTATAGGATTTTCCTCCCGACTTTCTAAAGATATTGGATCATTAATTAAACCCGATTATAAAGATTTTGTTCCTCCTGCATTAATCAGACGCATGAGTGAGATACTTAGAATGTCTGTTGCCTGCAGTAATCTTGTATTAAAAGACGCAGGCATTAAACAACCTGATGCAATTATTACAGGTACAGGCTTGGGGTGTCTTTATGACACAGAAAAATTTTTAAATAATGCAATTACTATTGAAGGCGGGCTGCTCCCTCCTACTTCATTCATTCAATCTACTCATAACACAATTGCAGGTCAGATTTCATTAGTGCTTGGCAACCATCAGTACAACATGACACACACGCAAAACAGTCTGTCATTTGAACATGCACTGCTTGATGCCATGTTAATGCTGGATGAAAATAATGGGAACATTCTTATAGGCAGTGCTGACGAGGTTATTGATCCACTACTTCCTATTGCAGCATATTTCAAGTTAAATCATTTTCCTCTGACAAGCGGAGCTTCTTTTTATGTAATATCAAAAAATAAAAACGAAAAAACTTTAGCAGTTATTGAAGCATGTCATACGTCTGCTTTTTATTCATCTCTTGAAAATGAAATAAAGGATTTCTTGAGTAAAACAGGTGAGCAACAAATTGACTTCATTTTAAATGATGGCTGCAATAAAGATGTGTCAAGATTAATTGAAGCTTTATTACCCGGCAAATGCATCATTAATTATTCTGAAATTTGCGGATTGTATGCAACAAATTCTGCCTTTGCATTGCATCTGGCAACTGACATAATTTGCAATAAAACCAAACAGGTTTACGACAGGACTATAAATAGCCATCAACGGGCTTTGATAATAAATTCTTTGCTGCCTGAACGTGCCGGGTTCATAATGATAAAAAGTAATGAAGCATAAAATAATAACAGCCCTTTTCATCCTCTGCATTATTGCATTATTTGTTTTCCTTTATCAGGACAAATCTTTTTTTTATTTATTGGCAACACTTATTATCCTTTATCTGACAATTACAGCATTGGGCTCCTATCAAATAAAATGGAACTATTTTATCAAATCAGTCAATGAAGGAAAACCCGAAGGTATTTCTTTGACTTTTGATGATGGGCCTGAGCCGAAAGTCACAAAAAAAATATTAGATGTTCTTGAACTGGCAGGTGTAAAAGCAACTTTTTTTTTAATAGGCAAAAAAGCTGAACAATATCCCGACATTATTAATCTAATTGTCGGCAAGGGTCACACTATAGGCAACCATTCATGGTCACATCATGCAGGAATTGGCATGTTTTCAAAGCAAAAATTATTGGCAGACTTTAATCAATGCAGCCAAAAAATTGAAGAAATTACCGGACAAAAAACTGTTTATCTAAGACCTCCATTTGGAGTAACTAATCCCAGATATGAAAATGTGTTGAAGAATACAGGTATGAAATCTATTGGATGGAGCATCAGAAGTTTTGACACTTCAGCAAAAAATGAGCAAAAGCTTTTACACCGGATAACTTCACAATTGAAACCCGGAGCAATTGTACTTTTGCATGATACAAAAGATATTACACTTGCCATTTTACCGGCATTGTTAAACTATTGTAAACAAAATAACATTGCCATTAAACCGTTAGCAGAATTAATCGAAACATGAGATTCTCAATTACATTTTTACTATTCATCTGGATACCTGTTTTAGTTAAAGCACAGCTGGAACCATTAAACAATCCGGCTGAGTTAACAGAAAAGCTCAAGCAAGCCAGCATTTCAAATAATTCAATTAAAGCTGATTTTATTGAGCAGCGTTTTATGTCAGTATTAAAAGAGCCTCAAACATCTTATGGTATTTTCTATTATAAGAAAGAAAACAAACTTCGTTGGGAAAAGACAAAACCTTCAAGCTATGTTTTTATCAGTGAAAATAATAAAGTTAGAGTAAAGGAAAACAATCATGAAAAAGATGTGAGTTCATACAATCAGGTTGTTGGAAGAATTAAAGATTTGATGCTTACTTTAGTGAATGGTGATTTTAGTAATGGCAAACAATTCGATCCGCAGTACTTTCAAACTAAAACAGAATATATTGTTAAACTAAAGCCAAGAAATAAAAGAATGAGCAATGCATTTGATTATATACAACTTTCATTTAACAAAAAGAATTTATTACTTGAAGAATTAGCCTTCTATGAAAAATCAGGTGATAGAAATATCATGAAGTTCTCCAATCAAATGGTAAATCAAGAACTCAACGACTCATTGTTTAAAAACTTCTGATGTGCTAAAAGATTTCTACACTATCATCAATAAAATATCAGGGCAAAATAGTGAGTATCGGATTAAACTAAACCCCGCACATGAAATATTTAAAGGCCATTTTCCGGGACAACCGGTTGCACCCGGTGTGGTATTAATTCAAATGACAACAGAACTCACACAGAATGCCATTGAACAAAATGTAAAATTGAAGCAAGTCATTAACAGCAAATTTTTAAATGTAATGAACCCGGAGAAGAATCCTGAAGTTACATTTAAAATCAGTATTTCTAAAAATGATCAATTATACAAAGTAGTTACATCTGCAGAAGATATGGGTGTCTGTTTTTTTAAAATGACAGCATTCTATCAGTGAATAAATTGGTGAACATAACTGCATGTGTTATTATACCAACTTATAATAATGCCCGAACGCTTAATAAGGTTTTAGATGGTGTTTTGAAATTCAGTTCGGGAAATGATGTTATTGTTATTAATGATGGCTCTACAGATGACACAGCAGAAATCATTAAGCAATATGATGAACAAATTATTTTACTTACCAACAAAACAAATAAAGGCAAAGGTTTTTCATTGCGCAAAGGTTTTGAAGAAGCAATCAGAAGAGGATTTAAAAATGCAATAACGATTGATTCTGATGGTCAGCACTACCCTGAAGATATTGATGTAATAATTGAACAAGCACTAAAGTATCCAGAGGCATTATTGATGGGTTCAAGAAATATGGATCAGGAATCAGTACCCGGAAAAAGTTCGTTTGGTAATAAATTTTCTAACTTTTGGTTCTGGGTTGAGACAGGACAAAAATTACCTGATACACAGACAGGCTTTCGGTTGTACCCTCTTGAACCATTAAAGAGAATCAATCTATTTACGACTAAATTTGAAACAGAAATTGAAGTAATAGTAAAACTTGCATGGAAAGATGTAAAAATAATTCCTGTAAATATCAGAGTACTATACGACATGAAAGAACGTGTATCACATTTTCGTCCATTTCGTGATTTTACAAGAATCAGTATCTTGAATACTTATTTAGTAACGTTGACACTTTTCTATCATCTACCATTACGTTTATTCAAGTATATCAAAAAGAAAGGGATTTTCACAATCATAAAAGATGAGGTTTTCAGAAGTGATGAAAGCATTTTAAAAAAATCACTTTCAGTGGGCTTTGGTGTTTTTATGGGCATAGTTCCAATCTGGGGATTTCAATTGCTTGTAGGTATTCCATTGGCAGTTTTGTTTCGATTGAATAAAGTACTTTTTATTACTGCTGCGAATATCAGTATTCCACCAATGATACCTTTAATTATTTATTTTAGTTATTATCTCGGAGGCTTTTTTGTGTCAAACGACTTGAAATTTCAAAGTATGACTGATATAACCTTACAATCAATTCATGCAAATTTTGTGCAATATGCAACCGGTGCATGTGTGCTGGCTTTAATAACAGGTATTTTCTTTATGGCACTTACCTACATTACATTTTTAGTACTCAAGTTTAAAAACAGGATTACTGATAAAACATAATTCTCAGTTTTATGTAAAATTTTCAAACAGATCAAAATCATTTATTCCAAAATACTACTTTAAACAACTTGCATATCAATTTAATTATGAGCACATTAAGTTGCTATTGAGCATTCTTGAATCTTAAGAAAATCTCATTTTTAAACTGTTCATAATTAACGGTAGTTTAATACTTGTATTTTGCAAAGAACTAATTGATGCTATACATTTGCACCTGTTTTTAGAACATAGATTTAATCGCAATTAATTTAAATACAATTACAAACAATTTTACAATAAATAACAATCAAATAAATACATTAAAATGAGAAAATCAATTTTAGCATTAGCATCAGCTGCTTTTATTTTTGCAGCATGTAATCAATCAAAACAACCTGAAACGCCTGCAACAGAAACTACACCTCCTGCTGCAACTGAAGAAGCTGCACCAGCTGTAGCACCACCAACAGAGCCGGCAATAGTGGAGCTTTCAGGCGGTGATGACATGAAATATGACAAAACAGAAATTACAGTTAAAGAAGGTCAGACTGTAAAATTAACTTTAAAGCATACAGGAAAATCACCTAAAGAGGCAATGGGACACAATTTTGTACTTTTAGCATCAGGTACATCATTACAAGATTTTGCAACTGCTGCAATTAAAGCAAAAGACAACGATTATATTCCTGCTGACATGGCAAGTAGTGTAATTGCACATACTAAAACAATTGGTGGTGGAGAAACAACAGAAATTGAATTTACTGCTCCATCAAAAGGAACTTACGATTTTCTTTGTTCTTTTCCTGGTCACTATGGTACCATGAAAGGCCACTTTATTGTTGAATAATTTAACTGATAAGATTTACCCACCAAACATCTGATTTGACTGAAATGTTTGGTGGGTATTTTTTTTGAGGTAACTTTAATATCTTATTGAAATAACATAAAGCTAATAAGACAAATTTCATCCTACATCATTACTTTTTAAAATTTCAATCTTAAAACCAGCCTTTTGTACAGTTTTAATAATCTCTTCCTCTAATACCTCATTTGTTATAACCGACAAAATTTTGTCTTTGTTAGTTGTTTCTACTTGCCAATTCTCGCTGTTGATTAGTTTATCTAAATGAGGTTTTACTGCTGCAACACAACCACTACAGTTAATGTTGGTTTTGAATTGAAACTGTTTCTTATTTTCCATTCTATCTGAATTTAATTATTTGACCATTTGCAAATTGGTTATTAAACCTGTACTAAATATTATTTTATCTCAACATTTATTTAGTTTACTTATACTTATTTAACTTTAATCTCAAGCTATTACTCACCACACTTACACTACTCATTGCCATAGCAGCACCGGCAATCATCGGATTTAACAAAAATCCATTTACCGGATATAAAATGCCTGCAGCAATTGGTATCCCGATGACATTGTAAATAAATGCCCAGAACAAATTTTGTTTGATAGTTGCTACCGTTTGTTTTGACATTCGAATCGCCATTGGAATCTTATTTAAATCTGAGGAAACAATAGTCATTTTTGCAACATCCATTGCAATATCACTACCCTTACCCATTGCAATACTAACATCTGCTGTCGCTAATGCTGTACTGTCGTTAATTCCATCACCAGCCATTGCCACAATTTTTCCTTGCTGCTGTAACTCTTTTATAAAAGCTGCTTTATCTTGTGGCAACATATTTGCCTGAAATTTATCTATACCAGTCTTTTCAGCAATTGCTTTTGCAGTTGATTCGTTATCACCGGTAAGCATATAAACTTCAATACCCATTTGATGTAATTGCTGAATAGCTGACAAAGACGTTGTCTTTATGGTATCGGAAATTGCAATGAGGGATAACACTTGCTTACTGTCAGTAAACCAAATAACCGTTTTTGCTTCTTTAGTCCATGCAGTTGCTTTTTCTAGTAACATATCATCAATTGAAATATTCTGTTCCTTTATGAAAGTTCTATTTCCAACAAAATAATTCTCTCCCAAATATGTTGCTCGCACTCCTTTGCCTGTAATACTTTCAAATGAAGAAAGTTCTACAACTTCTGTCTTAGAAAAATTCTTTACAACAGCATCTGCTAACGGATGCTCAGACTTCTTTTCAATGCTATAGAGAACTGATGCTGTATTTGAATTATCATTATGCCAATAAACATCTGTAACAACTGCTTTACCTTCAGTAATTGTTCCGGTTTTATCTAAAACAACAGCGGTAACTTTCTTTGCAAGTTCAAGACTCTCTGCATCTTTAATAAGAATGCCATTCTCAGCAGCTTTGCCAACGCCAACCATAATTGCAGTTGGTGTTGCAAGACCTAAAGCACATGGACAAGCAATTACCAATACTGTGATTGCTGCCAACAATCCCTGTACCAATCCATTATCTACACCAAAAATTTGCCAGAGAACAAAGGTTAGTATTGCAATGCCTATAACTATTGGGACAAATATTCCTGCAATTTTATCTACTAATTTTTGTACCGGAGCCTTACTACCCTGCGCATCCTGAACCGTTTTTATGATATGAGCAAGCATAGTTTCCTTTCCAATCTTCAGCGCTTTAAACTGAAAACTGCCTTTCTGATTGATTGTACCTGCATATACTTTGTCATTTATATTTTTCAAAACAGGAACAGGCTCTCCTGTCAGCATACTTTCATCAACGTATGAACTACCCTTGATTAATGTGCCGTCAACTGCAATTTTCTCTCCGGGTTTTACGAGTATGATATCATCAACAGTCACATCTTCAACAAAAGTTTGTTTTTCTGTTCCATCGGATTGAATTACAATAACAGTTTTAGGCTGTAAACCCATCAACTTCTTTATTGCTGAAGATGTTTTTCCCTTTGCTTTCTCTTCCAACATTTTTCCGAGAAGAATAAATGCAACTATCACAGCAGCAGCTTCAAAATAAACGTGAGCATGAAGTCCCCTTTGATGCCAGAATTGAGGAAACAACATATTAAACACACTAAACAGATAAGCAATACCTGTACTTAATGCAACAAGTGTGTCCATGTTTGCTGAACGATGTTTTACTTGTTTCCATGCATTGATAAAAAAATCTTTGCCCAACCACAGAACTACAGGTGTCGAAAACAACCACATAATTTCGTTAGCATAAGATAAATCCATAAAAAACATCCCAATAACTACCACAGGAATTGACAGTACAATAGCCAATACAGTCTTCTGCTTTAGCTTTTTAAACTTCTCCTGCTGTATGTTTTCTATACTAGTTTGTTGTGATGTCTCATCGTCTGTCAACAAATCATATCCAACTGACTGCAATACCTTTTGTAATGCTACCGGATTGGTCATGTTTGGGAGGTATTCAACTGTAAGTTCTGCTGTTGCATAGTTTACAGAAACACTAATTACGCCATTAACCGATTGAATCATACTCTCCACACTAACTGCACATGAAGCACATGACATATTTAATACGGGAAACTTTCTCCTGACAGTTGTTACACCATATCCGAGACCTTTAATGGTTGCAATGGCATCACCTATTGCTTCTTTATCTTTGACAGTAATAGCAGCACGCCTGTTATTCAATTCAACCTTATGTGATTGAACACCTGCAACCTTGGAAAGCCCTTTATCAACAATCAGTGCGCAATGTTCACTTTCTACATTCTCTAAAGGAAGATAAATAGTGTCTTCGGTATTCTTTTCCATATCTAAACTAATTTACACTGCAAAAGTGCAAAGAATGAAATCAAAAACCTTTACAGTTTTTTGGATATTAGTTGTAATATTTAAATCCTGTCTAATGACTTGCGTTTATTGGATTTAATTTGTTTAAAGTGACTAGGTGTTAGTCCGGTTACTTTTTTAAACTGATTACTCAAATAACCAACACTTGAATAATTCAGTTTATATGAAATTTCACTCAATGACATCTCATCATAAACCAATAATTCTTTAACGCGTTCAATTTTTTGAGCAATAAAATATTTTTCAATTGTTGTTCCCTCTACTTCAGAAAAAATATTAGACAAAAAAGAGTAATCATGATTTAACTCATGACTCAATACATCAGAAAGATTCATTTTCAATTCACCATCACGATGATGAACCAAATCAATAATTACTGTTTTAATTTTTTCTATTACTCTACTTTTCTTATCATCAATCAATTCAAAGCCTAAATAATTTAAATTATCCTGCAATTGTTTTTTTTCTGCTTCAGTGGGTCTTGTTTCAATCGTGGCTTCACCTAACTGAATATCTGACACAATGAGTCCACTATCTTTCAGCAACTTCTGAACTGCCATAATACAGCGGTTGCAAACCATATTTTTTATGTAAAGTTTATGAGACATAGTTACTTTCCGATACAAAACTGGCTAAAAATATAATCCAACAAATCTTCAGTTGACACTTGTCCTGTTATCTCGCCTAAAGAATAAATAGCATCTCTGATGTGTGTCGAAAGTAAATCATTACTGATTCCTTCTTCCATTCCATGAAGAAATAAATCTAAAGCAGCCTTTGCCTGTGACAAGGAGGCTGCATGCCTTGCATTGGTAACAACAGACTCATTCAAAGCAACACCATCAATTCCTGAGCGTTCAATTAATATTTCTTTTAAAATATTAAGGTTTAATTTGTTCTTTGCTGATATTAAAATTACATTTCCGCATTTATCATAACTGTGAACATCAAAGTTTACGTTCAAAGCATCGGATTTATTTGCAACAAGCAAAATTGTTTTCTTCAAATCAATATCGGAAAGATTGAGTTCATGCTGCAAGTGCAAAATTTCATTTTGCAAGTCGGCTGGTGATGACTCCATTGGGTCAAAAAGATATAAAACAATTTTTGCCTCGCTTGCTTTGGCAAAAGTTCTTTTCACGCCAATGCTTTCTATTACATCATCAGTCTTACGAATACCTGCCGTATCAATAAATCTAAAACGTATTCCATCAACATTTAACTCTTCTTCAATTGTGTCGCGGGTTGTACCTGCAATATCACTTACTATTGCACGCTCTTCATTGAGCAATGCATTTAATAAGGTTGACTTACCTACATTGGGCTTACCGGCAATTACAACAGGAACTCCATTTTTCAACACATTACCCAATTCAAAACTTTTAAGCAAATGTTCTATCTTATGTTGAACATTTAAAACAAGTGTCTTTAATTCCGCACGGCTGGCAAATTCAACATCTTCTTCACTAAAGTCAAGTTCAAGTTCAATGAGGGCTGCAAACTTTATTAATTGATCGCGAAGAGATTTTATTTCATTAGAATAGCCACCCCGCATTTGTTGCATAGCTGCATGATGCGAAATACTATTTTCTGCCTCAATAATATCGGCAACAGCTTCGGCTTGTGCAAGGTCCATTTTGCCATTCAGATAAGCTCTCATGGTAAACTCACCGGGCTTTGCCATCACAGCACCTGATTGCATAATAAGTTGCAAGATTCTTTGTCTTATGTAACCTGACCCATGACAACTTATTTCAGCAACGTCTTCACCGGTATATGTGGCAGGAGCTTTAAATATGGAGACAAGTACTTCATCCACTAAATCATTATTGTCAACTATTTTTCCAAAATAAATACGTTGATGTTCTAATTGTGCGATTGACAAACTATTATTTGCAGGAATAAATATTCTTGAAATAATTTCAAATGTTTTTGCCCCGGAAATTCTGATAACACCTACTGCACCTCTGCCGGGTGGTGTAATTAAAGCACAGATGGTGTCAGCCTGTAAAATCATCTTGATAATATAATAAAATCATTAAGCCTATTGGTAAGTTGCACACCATAACTAGTTTCATACACCTTACCCTGCATCTTTTTTACCGGCCTAATACCCGAACCTGTATTGGTAAGAAATATTTCATCAGCATCAGCTAATTGTTCAATTGAAATATCCTGTTCTATTGCATTGGTGATTTGAATAATGACTTTACGCATCACACCATTCACACAACCAGAAGATAGTGGTGTTGTATAAACCTGATTGCCTTTCAGCCAAAACACATTAGATGCTGTTGCTTCGCAAAGCATATTTTTACTGTTTAATATCAAACTATCATCAAGTTTCATTTCTTGCGAATATATTGATGCTAAAACATAAAGGAGGCTATTACAGTTTTTAAATCCCGAAAGTTTGTTAATTGGTTTTTGTTGTTCTCTATAAACTCCGAGTTCAACAAAATTCTCAGGAGCAATATATTCAGATTCTACTTCAGCTGATGGGAGTAAACAAAGTGAAGTATTATTCTGTTCAGGCAAGTATGTCCCACCTGAATTTCGTGTAAGCACCAACCTTAGTTTACTGCCAGCTAAAAATTTATTTCTTTGATTAATTTCAAAAATAATTTCATTTAAAAATTTTTCTGTTATAAAATCACAGTTAAGACTAAGCACAGCAGCACCTGCAAGTAAACGCTCAACATGAAGTGATAAAAATTTTGCTTTACCCCTACTACAACGAATAGATTCAAAAAGTCCATCGCCATAAATAAAACCTCTATTGTTTAATTTCAAAACAGGAGTTGTGGAATCAACCCATTGTCCATCATAATACGCCCACATCGTGTTGACAGATTTTTTTTGCTAATTCAACAATATTGCTGTTTGATTCAATCAGATGACCGATAACACCTGCTCGGTTTGCTGCTATCATGTCTGTTTCCATGTCACCAATAAAATGAGTTTTATCCTTATCAATCTTATAACGTGCAATGGCCTTTTCTAATAACAGACTATCTGGCTTACGGCAGATACATTTACTCTGCACCGGATAGTGCGGGCAATAATAAAAATTTGTTATTGTTATGTTTCGGTTTTTAAATTCAGATGACATAAAACTATTTACTTCACAAACATCATTATGAGAATATACACCCTTTGCAATTCCACTTTGATTGGTAATCACAAAAATCAAATAACCATTGTCCTGAAATAATTTCATAGCTTCAAAAATGCCGTCATTAAACACAACGTCAGCTATTTTATAGGTATAATACAGTGAATTGTCATTGATTACTCCATCCCGGTCAAAGAAAATTGCCTTGTTTGAATTAATCATCAGAACATACCTGTTAGTTGATCAAAGAAAGAAAGCACTAATCCAGGTGCAAATGTTATTGGAAAAACAAAACCATACACAGCACCCCAAAAATGTGCATTGTGATTGATATTATCTCCACCTTTTTTATCCATGTAACTCGATAACCACAAGTAACCTACTCCGGCAAGGATTCCCGGAATTCCTAACAACCCATAGAGATAAATTTTCTGCAATGGAAAAAATAAAATAAAACTAAAAAGCACTGCAGACACACTACCCGATGCACCCAGACTGTTGTAGAACTGATTGTCTTTGTTGCGGAAGTATGTTGGCAAAATTGAAACCACTAATCCCATTAAGTAATAAATCAGAAATAATACCGAACCGCTTTCACCATTAATCAGTACAAAATGATTTTCAACTATGGGGCCGAAACTGTAGAGCACAAACATATTCAGAAAAAGATGCAAAAAATCTGCATGGACAAATCCAGATGTAATAAATCGGTACCACTGTTTGTGTTGTGATACCATATAGGGATTAAATATCATTTTAGACAACAATTCGTTGTTTCTAAAACAAACCAAACTCAATAAAACGTTGGCAATGATGATGTAAATTGTCATGAAATCTGTAACGCCACAAAATTACAGAATATAACTTACCCTGAACTAAATAAAAAAGCAGATCGGATTTAATTATAGTGCGATGCAGAATATGCCGGAGTTGCCTCAACAGGTTTCTTGGATGCAGCTCTGATGCGTGATGTTGTGTAAAAAAATACAGCCAGAACGATAAGGAAATATCCGGCAAATATGACGGTGTACAAAATATCCCAGGTAGTTATGAGAAAATTAAGAACATAAACTAAGATTACCGAAATCAATGAAATTCCTGCATAAACCCAGCTAACCATATTGTCTTTTAATCCCAAATATGCCAAACTATGCGTTGTATGATCTTTACCTCCTATGAATGGGCTCTTACCTTTACTGACTCTATTTACAACAACAACAGTGGTATCAACTAAAGGAAGTAAAAATGCAATCGCTACAGTAAGAATTTTTTTGATAGGAAGCGACTCTGTGATATGATATGGATTGTTCCAGAAAAACATGATACCTATACCGGCAAGAAATACTCCAAGAAACTGACTGCCTGTGTCGCCCATATACATTTTTGAGGGATGCCAGTTAAAATATAAAAAGCCTAAAAGTCCTGCTGATAGTCCGATAATGGAAGCCAGATAAAGATTATTAATGTCATTACTCATGGTAATAACCACCATAGCAGAAATAATTATTCCAAGACTTACTGTTGCCGTAATACCATCCATATTGTCGAGCATATTGATGGAATTCATGATTCCAACAACCCAGAAAATTGTTAAAAGGTAATTGAGAATCATGTTATCGAAAAGGTCAATGTAAGTGCCTGTAAAAATAAAACTGAAGGCGCATGAAACCTGAGCTAAAAATTTTAATACAGGTTTGGTATTGTATGCATCATCGGCCAGTCCAATTAGAAAACCAATTGCCATTGCCATGATGAATCCCATAAATTGAGAATTATACAAAGTTTCGTTGTTATTAAAGAAAATAGAATAGGTGGCCAAAGACAATAGAAATACGATATAAAAAGATAAGCCACCTACAGCAGGCTTAGACATAGAGCCCCATCGGATAACAGTGCCATCATTGGTGTTTCTGATGCCTAACGTAAAGAAAAAACGCAAAAACAATGAGTTAATTAAAAATGAAAATGCCAATGATCCTAAAAACAGTACGGCATAAATAAATAAATGATAGTTGTGGTTTACAATGTCTTTCATTTTGTTTGAATTAAACCAACTATTCGTGCTACGCCTGCATGAGATGAGTTGGTGGGGTTATTGTTATACTTAATTAGAGCAAAAGTATAGTATAGAAATTTAAAACAAAATAGTTGCATTACTAAAATTTGGTAAAATCTTATCTTTTTCTGATAAAACCGGCTGATTTACACTCCAATTAATGTTTAATACAGGGTCATTATAAATTATTCCGGCTTCTGAATCTTTATGATATGGTTTAGAGCATTTATAATAAAAAAGTGTGTTTTCTTTTAAAGAAACAAAGCCATGGGCAAAACCCGGTGGAATCCACATCATCAGATGATCTTCTGCATTCAACTCAATAGTAAAATTCTTTTGATAAGTAGGAGACGATTTCCGAATATCAACTACAACATCTAACACTGCCCCGCAAATTACTTTTATCAGTTTACCCTGATCAAATGGTGGATTTTGAAAATGCAAGCCCCGCAATACATTTTTGGCAGACAATGAAAAGTTGTCCTGATAAAATTCAGCTTCAATACCAAGGTTTTTCAATTTCTCTTTTTGATATGACTCTAAAAAGTATCCACGCTCATCTGAAAATACATCAGCCTGAATAATACAAATGCCGTTTAAAGCAGTTTTAATAATTTTCATTGAAGGCTATTTCCTGATAAAAAAACTAATAATTCTGTTCCAGATGCCGGTTGGTTTTTTATCATCTTCAGAATAATAACCGTAACCATAGCCATAACTGTATCCGTATCCGTAACCATATCCGTAGCCGTAACCGTATCCATAACCATACTTTAGTTTGGTTTGATCAACACTATTTAAAACTACTGAAAGTCGTGGCACTTTATTTTCAGAGATAATTTTATTGATGTTATGAATAAACATTTTACGACTATAATTTGCACGAAGAATATAAATAGGAAAATCGGCTTTTTGAATCATTGGAATTCCATCACTCACAACACCAACAGGCGGTGTATCTGCAATTATTACATCATAACGCAATTTCAAATATTCAAGCAATTCATCCATTTTAGGGCTAATAATCAACTCTGACGGATTTGGTGGAATCGGGCCTGCAGTGATAAAGTCAAGGTTTTCGAGAGCACTATGATTGATACAATTTTCTATTGTGTCTTTACCAATCAGAATTGTACTCATTCCTCTGTTGTTCTCTACATTAAACCCAAGGTGTATTTTAGGTTTACGCATATCCAAGTCGAGGATGATCACCTTCTTTCCTGAGAATGAAATTACCCCTGCAAGATTAATTGCATTAAAGGTTTTCCCTTCACCTGAAATAGTTGAAGTTAATGCCATCAGTTGTGGCTTTTCATCATTATTGATAAACTGAAGATTTGTGCGAATAGAACGAAATGCCTCTGCTATAACAGATTTTGGACTTTTATCAACCAATAATTGTGAAATAGGAATTTCTCTTTTATATCTTGGAACAATTCCTAATAACGGTGCATCCGTATATTGGGCAATTTCTTCAAGAGACCCAATTTGATTATAAAAAAGATATTTTATAAAAATCAATAAAAAACTTGCCACAAAGCCAACCATAATACATGAACTTAGAATCAGGCTTTTGTTAGGATAATATGGCGCAGATGCAGGACGCGCTGCCTCAAGTATAATATTCTTTGAAACGAAACCGGCACGTGTTATCGAAAACTCTGCCTTCTTTTCAAGCAATAATGAATAAAATTTTTCATTCACATTAAATATACGTTGCAAGCGTTCAAACTCGGTTTGCTGTTCCGGAATACCCAGATAGTTGCTGTTTAATTTTCTATATTGTGATTCTAACTCTGCTTTTTTCGTTTTGATTCCCTCTTCTTCGTAAGTAACTGATTGTAAAAAATATTCTTTTAAACGTTGTATGCGCCCATTAAGCATCTTAACATATTCTGCTTTATCAGTAACCTGAATTAAGGCTTCTTCTCGCTTATCAAGCAATACATTCAGACTGTTTAAAGCTTCCTTTATCTCATCGGTCTTGTAAATTCCTGCTAAACTCAGCATCTTTTCATCAACTTTTTTCTCACTTTCAATTGCTTTCTTAAGTTCGGAAATGGCAAGAAGATTCAATGTGTAATCTGTTAATCTGAGTTCAATCTGACTCATCTTACTACTCAAATCTGTTGCAAGCAACTCAGGAGTTATAATACGGTTGTGACTTTTGAATCTTTCCAGATTTATTTCAGATTCAGACAAATCATTATTAACTCTGTATAGCGTTGTATCTATAAAATCAAGAATACGGTCAGTTGCTTCGCGACTTCTTAAAACATCAAATTTCAAAAATTCCTGACTGATAGCATTAGACATATCCGATGCCTTAGTTGCATTTTTTTCTTTGACTTTGATATTAATCGTTTTAGCATCAGGGTTTGCCATGATGACGGAAAGCTTAGAGCTAAAATCCTTAATAAGTGCTTTATCTGAGTTGATTATAAACTTAAAAGTGTTCTTTTTAAGTTGTGACTGATGTTTTAAAATACTCTGATAGTTAATTACATTAATCTGTAATGATATTCCTTTTAAATGAATCCAATTTCCGTTTTGGTATTCTTCTTCAATCTGATCTTTCTCACCAACGGGGATGTATGACAATATAAATGATTTCTCATTGTTAAATTGCAAGTAAAAAGGCCTGTCCATCCATAACGAATCTTTAATTAAAAAATTTACTTCAAACGGACTCGACTTATACATTTCATTCTCGAGTAACGTACCTTTAGAAATGTATGTGACTCTCAATGGTAATGTGGCTATTGCTTTACTGACAATTATACTTGATCGGATAAGTTCCAGATTACCTGCCAATTCGTTATTCTGTTCCTGATAAACATCACGAGTAATATTCAGTGCTTTGGTTACATTATTATCTGTGTTTAGCTTCATCAGGGCAGATGATTCAAACATAGGTGCTGTATATCTAACTATGACATACCAAATGATAACGGAAAGTGTCATGAACATTAGAAACCACTCAACATTGCGTTGGGCAATGGTCACAAAAAGCTTAAAATCAAATTCCTCGTTTAGAGGGGTTATTTGTTTTTTAGGCATCAGCGATTATTGATTTCTTTTAATTACGTCATAAGCAATAAAGATACTTGCAATTCCACTAAAGATAGCAACGATTGGTGCAAGTTCAGACAATATTCCCTGTGAAATTCTTTTTCTTGGCTCCACATAAATGATATCATTAGCCTGTAATAAAAGATTAGACTCTTTCATACCCTCAATTGTTGATAAATCAATAATTGTAACTTGTGGATTTCTGGTGTCGCCTCTTATTAACTTGATTTTTTTAGCAATACCATTTTGTGATATACCTCCTGCAAGAGCAAGTCCTTCAATAAGTGTTGTATTCTCATTAGTTAAAGTTACCACCTTTCCTGCACCACCCTCTCCGGGGAATACCAACACTCTTCTGTTTAGTACTTTTATAATCACAAAAGGTTTGTTGTAATAGGTTGCGTATTGGTCCTCAAGAAGTTTTTCTGCCTCACGTGTAGTCAGATTTTGTATTTTAACTTTTCCAATAATGGGCAGCTTAACAAAGCCATCAATATCAACAGTATATTGATTTGAACCATTCATTGCCGTACTTAGATTCGCAGATTCATTAAGCGAATTTGAATTTGCTGTAAGGTCAATCAATTTAATACCATCATTAGTATAAACGCTACAACTCAAAATGTCATTGGGTGCAATTTTGTACTCTACATTCCCAATTGTTCTGTCCGGTTGGCTGACGAAGTCCTTTTTAGTCTTAAACATTATGCTGGAATTGATAGTACAGCCTGTCATAAGGCTTCCGAACATTAAGACTAACAATAATTTTCCGAGATTCTTCATTTTTTTTGGATGGTGTTTTTTTTCGCTGTGCAAAAGTAATCTTTTTAGCAAAGTAATCATTCTATTGTTTGGCTGAAAGTAATTCAGTATAAAGGTCTTTCATATCATTAACCAATCTGGTATAATGAAATTTATTTCTAACATGCTCCCAACCATTGTCAGCCATTTTATTTCTTAATCCCTTATCTTCTACAAGTTGCAGGAGTTGATTTACAAGCGATTGCATATCTCCTTTATTACATAAAAACCCGGTGCGACCTTCAGCAACCACGTTTTCTACACCTCCAACTCTTGTACTAACAACTGCTTTTCCGGCAGCCTGTGCTTCAATCAAACTAACAGGAGTACCTTCATTATGCGAGGTTAATGCTACAATATCCAAACCGGCTAAAGCCCTGTCAATATCCTTAATCCAGGAGGTCAATACAATTTTTGTTTCAGTGTTTGAAGCATCTTTTGCAAATGGCATATTCAGTTTACGACAACAATCTAAAATAGATTCATGTTCTTCACCGTCACCTATCAAAACAGCAATCACTTTTTGGGAAGTTTTGTTGATTACTGATTGCATCGCCTCAAGAAAGAAAGCATGATTTTTTATGGCAGCAAACCTGCCAATAATGCCCACAGCAATTACATCATCAGCAATTTTATACATCTTTCTGAACGCGATTCGTTTTTCATCTTTATTTTCTCTAAACCTGTTAAGATCAAAACCCAATGGAATGATATGTGTTTTTTCAGGTGCACTTACATTGAAAACATTACAGATTTCATGTTTCTGCAATTCGCTTATGGTAACAATGGCTGAACTCTTTTTGGCAAGATACCGTTCAATTTCAATAAATAATTTTGTTTTAAGAGGACTGAAATAAGAATGAAAAACATGTCCATGAAAAGTATGTACCACTACCGGAACATTACATGAGAATGCTGCTAAACGACCCAATGTTCCAGCCTTTGCAGCATGCGTATGAACAATATCAGGTTTAAATTTTTTTATCAGTGATTTAAGTTCAGCATAAGCCTTTCTGTCTGACGAGAAATTTATTTCACGTTTCATTTCCCTGATATAATGCGGTTTTATTCCATACTGGTCTAAAATAAATTCCGAACTTTCTTCGTCTTCAGTCTTAATACCTGAAACGAGCATCGTTTCAAATTCGGGCTGCATGAAACGGGTGAGATAAGTAACATTATAGGTAATGCCACCAAGGTTGAGTCTGTTTATGATGCGAAGTACACGAGGCATAATCAGTTAGATTTAAGATGATGTGTAAGCCACCAATTCTGAAATACAATTAATGCCCACATTTTTGCCTGTGACTCCCCGGATGGGTTATTCATCACATCATGTCTTAATTGTTTAATAGAATTCAGATTAAATAATCCCTGACTCTGTATTATTTCTTCTCCCAAAAGAAAATCAATTTTGCCTCTTAGTTCAGTCTGAAACCATTTAATTAACGGCACTTCAAAACCTCTTTTGCCGCGATGATAAATTTCTTCGGGTAAGAGCATTCTGAAAGCATCTTTAACAATCTTCTTTTGAGCTTTATTGTCAATTTTATACTTGTCGGTCAATGAAAATGCGAAATCAACTACCCTATAATCTAAAAATGGTGAGCGTACCTCCAGACTATTAGCCATACTCATACTGTCAACTTTTCGAAGCATATCCCCTGTCAAGACAAGTTTCATATCACTAAGCAACACATCGTTCATTGATGTTTGATGTTTAACATAAGTTGATAACTGCTGATTCCTGTTTTTTAGGTCATTGTCAAATGGTTTTAGTAACAGTTCATTCCGATAGTTTGTAGTTGTAAAGGAACACCAACGTAAATAACGCTCCTTGTTACTTAGAGTAGCACCTTCAGCAAAGCGATGTAATTGTCTGATTTTGTTTTTAATAGAATTTTCTCTTGAACTGAATTTAGAAGGAAGTACAGAGGCCGCCATTTTTAATAATGGTGCCAAACCTGGCCTATTTCTGATTAGCCACTCTGCTCTGTGTTTTTGATAACCGCCAAAAATTTCATCTGCACCATCACCTGATAGTGCTACTGTTACATGCTTTTTGGTGTATTTACTAAGAATAAAAACTGCAATGGCAGAAGAATCAGCAAATGGTTCGTCAATATAATTCAAAATGTCCTCAAGATTCTCAAAAAGCTCACCATTGGTAAGTTTAAAAACATGATGTGCGGTGTTATGCATTTCAGCAACCTTCAATGCAAATGATGTCTCATCAAAAAAAGGCTCGTCTTTAAATCCTATTGAAAAGGTATTAAGTTTATTAACCTGTTGTGCAGCTAAAGCTGTTACTACAGAAGAATCTATTCCACCGCTTAAAAAGCATCCCAGAGGTACATCACTTACTAATCGTAATCTTACAGCATCTGTCATTAACTCTTTAAGACGTAATTGTGCCGATTGATAGTCCGGCATATCCAACATTTCAGTCTCCGGAATTGAATAATAGCAAGCTTCTTCAATTACAGCATTTTTCTTAAGGTCAATTAGCAAATAATTCCCCGGACTAAGTTTGTTGACATTACTATAAATCGTCCAAGGATCAGGAATATAGTTGAATTGAAAATAATGATGTAACGATTGGTGATCAATATTTCGCTCTATCGGAAACTGCATTAATGCCTTTAGTTCTGAGGCGAAAATGAATTTATCATTATCGCTATAATAAATTAATGGCTTAACGCCCATTCTGTCTCTCGCTAAAAAAACTGTCTTCTCTAAATTATCATAAATGCAAAAAGCAAAAAAACCATTAATAAACTGCAGACAATTGATTCCATTGCGTATATACAATTGCAAAAGCACTTCTGTATCACTATCGGAAACAAAACTTACTCCCTGAGACTTTAATTGAGACCTATGATGACGATAATTAAAAAACTCTCCATTATAAATTATGGTATAACGACCTGATGCATCAGTAAAAGGCTGACTTGCTGCTGCCGATGTGTCAATAATAGACAACCTTCTATGTGCCAGAGCAACATTGTCGTCAATAAAAAAGCCTTCATTGTCTGGACCTCTCAGTCGAAGACATGACGATGCAGACCTCAAATGTTGCTGAAAATCTTTGGCACTCTTAGTAAAAGATGCAATACCGGCAATACCGCACATGTAGGTTTATTGTATTAAAACTTTGCAAAGTAATGTTATTTCAGATAAAAACGAATTTTAAAAACACATAAAATTTAATTTTGTTGAAACAGCTGGTTTATTTAAAAATTATATCTGTCAATTTATATTTTTGCAGCCTTCATTCTAATATATGCAAGAATTTATTGCGCCTCTATTGACGGCAGACGGAATTGTGAGTTTGATAACACTACTCTTTATGGAGATTGTGTTAGGTATAGATAATATTATTTTTATTGCTATTATCTGTGGTTACATTCCCGACCGCAAAGAACAAAGCCGTGCCAGAATTATTGGTCTATTACTGGCTTTGGTTTTCAGGATTGGATTGTTGTTTACCATTTCGTGGATTGCAAGAATGATTAATCCGCTATTTTATATTGGAAGTTTTGGTGTTAGCGGACGCGATATTATTTTGTTTGCCGGAGGTGTGTTTTTGATTATAAAAACATTAAAGGAAATTTATCATAAATTTAAAGATGCAGAGGCTCATAAGTCGGGAAATCCAAGTCGAAAAATGACGATGATTCAAGCTATTTTTCAGATTATGGTAATAGATGTTGTGTTTTCTTTCGATTCAATTATCACTGCTGTAGGTCTTTCTAATCAGATTGTAATTATGGTTGGTGCTGTAATTGGTGCTATGATGGTGATGATTGCCTTTGCTCCTTATGTGAGTGACTTTATCAACAAATATCCTACGTTAAAAATGCTTGCTTTGGCATTTTTAGTTGTCATTGGAGTTATCCTTGTTGTTGAAGCTTTACACATTCACTTCGACAAGAGTTATGTATATGTGGCTTTAGGCTTTTCGTTGTTGGTAGAGATGCTTAACATCAAAATGCGTAGCCTCAGTCATCGCAAAAAGGTTGACGAACCCAAATGAGTACCACAACCGGTTTTGATTCATTGAAATTAAACCGCCAGTTATTAAATGCAATTGGAGACTTAGGCTATGAAACGCCTACAGAAATTCAGCAAAAGGTAATTCCTCCGGCACTCTCAGGTCAGAATATCATTGGGATAGCACAAACCGGAACAGGAAAAACAGCTGCATTTATTCTTCCACTTCTGCGTACTTTAAATTATGCGCAAGGTGATGAACCTCGAGCACTCATCCTTGCTCCAACCCGTGAGTTAGCGATACAAATTGGCAGTGTAGCAATTCAGATGGGCAAATATGTTGACCTAAGAGTTGTGACCGTTTATGGAGGCAAGGGTTTTTCTGATCAGAAGAAAAAACTTGAAGCAGGTTGCGATATTGTTGTTGCCACTCCTGCACAGGCAATGGAGCTTTATCTTTCAGGTCATCTTGTTCTGAAAAAAATAAAACACTTTGTGATGGACGAAGCCGAAAGACTTATGGATTTTGGTTTTACCGGACAAATTTACAGCTTACTTGAAGTTTTACCGCGAAAGAGACAAAACATGCTGTTTTCTGCAACGTTTTCCGAAAGAGTAAAAAAAATATCGGATGACTTTATGGAGTTTCCTGTTTTTATTGATGTTGTTCCGCAAGTTAAAACAGCAGCAAAAATTGAACAATTTATATATACGGTAAACAGTTTTCAGACAAAATTAAATCTGTTAAACTTTTTACTTACAGACAAAGAGAATTTTAATAAAGTAATTATTTTTTGTAAGTCAAAAAAGAACGCTAACAGCGTTGCCGAAATGCTGTTGATGAAATTTGAAGCAGATGGCATTAATGTTTTGCATGGTGACAAAACGCAGCAAACAAGAGTTAATGCAATTAACAGGTTCAGGGATGAACAAATTAGAATACTTATAGCTACTGATGTAGCTGCACGTGGCATTGATGTGCCCGGAGTTTCGCATGTAATTAATTTTGATGTACCATTAGTTTACGAAGATTACATTCATCGTATTGGGCGAACAGGGCGTGCATTTGCCTCGGGATTTTCTGTAACGTTTGTTGAACCGCAAGATGAATGGCATATAAAGAAAATTCAAAAGCTTGCAGGTATTTCTATTAAACGACTGAACATACCGGAAACTGTTGAACAAATTCAGCCCGGAAAAGAAGAAACAAAACTTCGTGAGATGGAAATTGACCGTCAGAAAAGAAAAGACAATCCGGAATTTAAGGGTGCTTTTCACGAGCGTAAAAACAAATCAGGCAGAAAAGGCAGACATGCTGGCAGGAAATAAAGTAATGCGTTGGATTTACTTAATTGTGCTTGCATCTATGTGGGGCAGTTCTTTCATATTAATGAAACGAGGCCTGAATAGTTTTTCCGCAAATCAGGTAGCAGCCATCAGAATGTTTATTTCATGTATGGTGATGCTTCCATTTATTGCACCTCACATAAAGGACATACCCAAGAAGTTGTGGTTATTTGTCATGGCAACAGGCTTATTAGGAAACGGCATACCGGCCTACCTGTTTACTCATGCAGAAACGGGCATCAGTGGTTCTATGGCAGGAATGTTGAATTCATTAACTTCTATGTTTACGCTTGTAGTTGGCAGTTTATTTTTTGCAACCCAATTCAGTAAAAGACATTTACTTGGAGTGATTATTGGCTTTGCAGGAGCAGCTTCACTGATTTGGCTCAATGCAGAAGATGCTCAAAGTGCAGAACCCTGGAAAGGTGTTTATGTTCTTATTGCTACAGTATGTTATGCATTTAGTGTAAACATTCTCAGAAATAAATTAGCATCAATAAATGCAGTTACGCTAACTGGCGCAGCATTGCTTTTTGCAGGAATACCAAGTGGCATCTATCTTTTTTCAACCGATTTTGTTTCACGTTTCCAAACAGAACCTTTGGCATGGAACAGCTTTTTTTATATTGCATTGCTTGCTATTATGAGTACTGTAATATCAACTGTTTTGTTTAACCATTTAATCAGAATTTCTTCTGCACTTTATGCTTCATCAGTAACGTACCTTATTCCATTTGTGGCTGTGCTTTGGGGGCTGTACGATAATGAAACATTTAATATGCTTTATCTGCTGGCACTTTTTGTAATTCTAACCGGCATTTACCTCACAAATTATCAGAAGAAAGTTTGAAAGCCGAAAGTTAACTTTTACAAAATTTGAAAGTTGTATTACTTATAAGTTGATACCGTAGTACAAGGTTCATTGGAAAATTGTCAGTGCTTTGTTGGTACTATAAAAAAAATCAATGATCATCGTCTGTATGCCCACCAGGTGAAAGCACTTTGCCGGTGCGCCACATTTGGTCTTCGGCTTCTATTTCTTTTTTCATCTCATCGCTGATAACAATTTTTTCAATACCATCAAGATTAGGCTGTCCTGCATTGGTCCATGCTGTGAGCCAGAAGCTGCCTACGGCAATAATTGCCTGACGCATTCTGCGTTCGACCATGCCGTTGAGCATGTCCTCATATTGTTTAGAGTAGTCAACAGAATAGACACGCATCATGGTGGCACCACGTTGCTCGAAGGCATATTTGCGGTCGGCATCAAACCGGGCGTTAAGTTCTTTTTCGAATAACAATACGGAATCTTTTGCAGCAAAACTTTGGCGGATAATTTCCCATATATAGTCCATAGGTTTTTCGATGACCTGTGCTTTGCCAATGAAATAGTCATAGTCATCGGCAAAGAGCTCGGGGATTCGCGACTCCCAGAAGCCATGAATGCCTACCTGATTGGTGAGTTGTCCGTTATAGTTTTGTGTGCAATGCAGGGGCACATGTGCATCGGCAATGTAGTGTCCAAGATCAGCAGAGTAGCGTAGAATTTTGTTATAGTCTTTGTTTCGGAATGCCTCGGTGAGTCTGCCAAGCATGACGTTGATATGCCAAGGCACAATGCCATGTGCCATAAGGGTGTCTTTGGTATATTTTTCGACCGCTGCCTTCCAGTTTCTGGGCAGGCTGTCGAGTGGAGATTCGCCATAGCGGTCAAGGTCAATGTAGTGTCGTGCGGCTTCGTCTTTAACAGCATAACGTCTTTTGTCGGGGTCAACGGCATGTTCTTCAACAAAATCAATGTTGACTTTGTAGAAGCGCATTAATTTAGAAGGCAAGGTAAAGACAGCTATTTTGTTAATTCGTTTATGGGCAAAAAATCCCCAGCCATAAACCAACAAGCTGATGATGCATAAAAGCAAGACAATTGAAAAAGTTTTTCTTTTCATGTAAATTGTTGAAGCGTTAAAAATAGTTGTTTTTAATTGATTTGACATTTTAAGCAGAAGTGCTATTGATTATTTGCGTGCTTAGATTGTGCCATAATTCAGATGCTTACCATTAAAGTGATGTCAAATGATTAAATTTGCAACAGACAATTTTTTATTATGGAAACGAGTAAGGAAACTGCTGTAGCAGCAAATTATTTTATTGAACTGGAAGAGCGTTATGGCGCACATAACTATCATCCGTTGCCGGTGGTGTTAAGTCGTGGCGAAGGTGTTTTTGTCTGGGACACAGAAGGCAAACAATATTTTGATTTTTTATCGTCATACAGTGCAGTGAATCAAGGTCATTGTCATCCACGCATTGTGACTTCGTTAGTTGAGCAGGCAGGAAAGTTGGCACTTACGTCAAGAGCTTTTTATAATGACAAACTTGGTGAATATGAAAAATATGTAACCGAATTGTTTGGCTATGATAAACTGCTGCCGATGAATTCGGGTGCAGAAGCTGTAGAAACTGCTATTAAACTATGCAGAAAATGGGCATATAAGAATAAAGACATAGCACGCAATCAGGCAAAAATTATTTTTTGTGAAGGGAACTTTCATGGGCGAACTATTTCGATTATCTCTGCTTCGACAGACCCTACTGCATCAACAAACTATGGTCCGTTTACTCCGGGGTATGTAATAATCCCATATAATAATCTGGCAGCATTGGAAGATGCCCTCTCCGACCCTAACGTGGCAGGCTTTATTGTTGAGCCTATACAGGGTGAAGCCGGGGTTGTTGTTCCTGATAATGGCTATTTATCGAAAGCAGCAGCGTTGTGCAGAGAGAATAATGTTTTGTTTATTGCTGATGAAATTCAAACAGGATTGGCACGTACCGGAAAAATGCTTGCCTGCGATTATGAAAACGTAAAACCGGATATTTTGATTCTGGGAAAAGCATTGAGTGGTGGCATGCTTCCGGTGAGTGCTGTTTTAGCAAATGATAATGTTATGCTGACGATTCAGCCCGGAGAACATGGTTCTACCTATGGAGGAAACCCATTGGCCTGTGTAGTTGCAACAACAGCATTGCAGGTAATACTTGATGAAAAGTTATCGGAGAATGCAACTAAACTTGGTGAAATACTTCGTAGTGAGTTAAATAAATTTAAGCATGAAATGCTTACTCTGGTTAGAGGTAAAGGATTGATGAATGCTATTGTGATTAAACCAAGTAAAGGAAAAGATGCTTGGGATGTTTGTTTGAAACTGGCAGCAAATGGCATTTTAGCCAAGCCCACTCATGGTGATATTATCAGATTTACACCACCATTGGTGATGACAGAAGAACAGCTTTATGAATGTATTGCGATAATCAAGAAAACATTAAATGAATTTTAGTTCATTTCATTGGGGTTCTCTTTTTTCAGTATAGCACCCATTATCAATGCAACAATTACATAAATAATTACTGAGCTGACAAAGGCAAATATTGTCATCACTGCCGGTGTCATAAATTTAGCCTGCATTTTCATTGACATGTCAATCTGCTCATCAGATAAGCCTTGTGTCTGCATTTGCTCCTGTGCTTTTTGAATGGCAAAATCCATGTATTCCGGATTAATTAAATTGAAATACAAGTAAGTGAAAACAGCACTGCATACAGCCATAACCAAGCCGGTTTTAAATGCCATGCCAAAAGCCCTTCCAAATGAAATAAAACCTTCGTTTGCTTTCTTCTCTTCGTTGATAACTGCCCTGAAACAAAATACAACAATGACAATCATTATCAACATACTAAGCCATTTTAGTTTTTCCTGCGTTTCGTTACCTAAAATATAACCTACTAATGTCCAAGCAAAACCAAGCAAGGCACCTAATATTCCATATTTGATAAATGATTTCATTTTGTTTTGATTTAATATTTACAAGCCAAAATTAGTTTTTTAATGCATACAAAGAAATTTAATGTCATGACTGTAACCAAAGTAAATCGGAAATGTGCTATTTTAGCAGCTACAAAAGAACATAATGTATGATAACAAAAATTGAAATGAACCATGTTGAATTACTCGAATGGTTGAAGGCACTGGATTTTTACAAGAATGAATTGAGATTTTGGCGCAAACATCTATCGCATGTAGTTGTAAGCAATACAAACAAAGATATACTTCGCGAAGCTGAACATTTTCAGAATCAGGTTATCATTCAGGTTGACCAGATAGACTTATTACATCACGATGTAAAACAATTCGAAAACAAATTAGACCAAGAGTTTGAATCAGTGAGTAAGGGTGGAAAATTTTCACAACAAATTGTTGATGTAGAAGCATCGCTTCGCGAGCGGATGAAAACATTTGAACATATTTATGTTGACCTGAAACATGATTACTATTCTTTTCTGAGAAAATATATGTAATCTGTAGTTTAAGTTTCTTTAAAAAGTTTTCAATAGCAGGGTATGAAAAAACATACCCTGTTTTCATTTTAATAACCAAAGCATACCTTATCTTTGAAAAGTAGTAAATTCCATTATGAGTAATTATTTAGATGAATTAAATCCATCGCAGCGTGATGCAGTTGAGTGCATGAAAGGCCCAAGTATGATTATTGCCGGTGCGGGTTCAGGAAAAACCAGAGTGCTTACCTACAGAATCATACACATGATAAACAATCAGGTTGACCCTTTTAATATTCTGTCTTTAACCTTTACGAATAAAGCAGCCCGTGAAATGAAAAAACGCATTGTTGAAAAAGTTGGTCATGATGCTCAAAATTTATGGATGGGTACTTTTCACTCTGTGTTTGCTCGTATTTTAAGAATTGAGGCCGAGAAAATTGGGTTCCCTGCAAATTTTACCATTTATGATTCTGACGACTCAAAAAGTCTGATTAAAAAAATTATCAATGAACAGAATCTTGATGACAAAACCTACAAACCTTCATTAGTGCTGAACAGAATCTCGTCAGCAAAGAATAATCTATTTTCTGTAACCGACTACCTGAATCATTCCGAACTGACCAATGAAGATAAAATGGCGGGCAAACCAAAGATAGGTATGCTTTACGAAATTTATCAAAAGCGACTGAAGCAGTCTGATGCCATGGATTTTGATGATTTGTTATTCAACACCTATTTACTTCTGAAAAATCATCCTGATGCATTGTCGAAGTATCAGAATAAGTTTAAATATGTTATGGTTGATGAGTTTCAGGATACTAACTATGCACAGTACATTATCGTCAGGAAATTGGCAGCAGCACATGAAAATATTTGTGTTGTGGGTGATGATGCACAAAGTATCTATGCATTCAGAGGCGCTAACATTCAAAATATTCTCAACTTCGAAAAAGACTATCCGGATTTAAAGACTTTTAAGTTGGAGCAAAATTACAGAAGCACCAAGACCATAGTTAGTGCTGCCAATAATGTAATTGCCAACAACAGAAATCAACTTAAAAAAGAAGTATGGACAGAAAATACAGGTGGCGAAAAAATCAGACTACTTAGAGCATTGAGCGACAATGAGGAGGGTGCGCAAGTGGCACAGGCTATCTTCGAAGATAAAATGAATCTGCATTTTAAAAACAAGGATATTGCTATACTTTATCGCACCAATGCACAGTCGAGAAGTTTAGAAGAAGCATTGCGTAAATTAAATATTCCATACAGAATTTTCGGAGGATTATCTTTTTATAAGCGAAAAGAAATAAAAGATCTGTTGGCCTATTTTCGCCTTACTATAAATCCTTATGACGAAGAAGCGCTTGACAGAATATATAACTACCCTACCCGAGGCATCGGAAAAACCACTTATGAAAAGTTATTAGTACTTGCTGACGCACGCACTTGTACGCTGTGGGATGTGATGCAGGATATTAACGATCGTGAAATTGATATTGCATCAGGAACAAAAACTAAAATCAATGAGTTTGTTACTATGATGCAAAGTTTCTCTGTTTTAGCAAAGACTCAAAATGCTTATGATGTGGCAAGTCACATTGCCCAGTCAAGCGGATTGTTGAAAGAGTTATTTAATGATAAAACAGCAGAGGGTGTCAGTCAATATGAACATATACAGGAGTTGCTTGCAGGGATTAAAGAGTTTAGCGATGGTGCACAAACACCTCTTGAAGCACCATCATCAGAACTGGAGCAATCAGAAATAAAATTGCTGAACGAATATATGCAGGACATTGCCCTGCTAACAGATGCAGAAACTGATGATGGCAGTGATGATAAAGTTTCATTGATGACCATTCATCAGGCTAAGGGACTTGAGTTTAAAGAAGTTTTTGTTTCCGGCCTTGAAGAGAATTTATTTCCATCGCAGTTGGCTGTTAACTCGCGTGACGAACTTGAAGAAGAAAGACGTTTATTCTATGTTGCCATTACCAGAGCAGAAAAGCGTCTTACACTAAGCTATGCCATGACACGTTACCGTTGGGGAACATTAACAGGCTGCGAACCCAGTCGGTTTCTTGAAGAAATTAATCCGGATTTTTTGGATGCACTGCCGGTTAGTGACAATAAGATGTCTCCAACAGCCATTAGACAAGGCAATGGTGTCCCCAGCTTCAGTTCAAACAGTTTTACAAAAAACAATCTTAAGCCAATAGTTAAAAAACCTGTTGCCAAACAAACCGATCCAAAATTGTTTGAGAACTTTATTCCTGACGACCCTAAAAGAATTGAAATTGGAATGAGTGTATTACATCAGCGGTTTGGTAAAGGAAAAGTGGTGCAATTGGAAGGCAACCTGCCTGACATGAAAGCTACGGTGAACTTTGAAGGTGAAGGGCAAAAACAACTTTTGTTGAAGTATGCGCGACTGAAAATTGTTGAATAAGATTCAGGCAAATATTTTTGACGGATTTAAAATATTATTGGGGTCAAAAAGTTTTTTTATTCCTTTTTGAAGTTCAATTTCAACTTCTGAAAAACGAATAGACATATAATTTTTTTGCACCCATCCAATTCCATGCTCACCTGAAATGGTTCCATTAAGTGACACACAAAGTTCAAATATTTCCTGAATACCTAAAGGCAATTTTCGATTCCACTCTTCATCAGTCATGCCATCTTTAATAATGTTGACATGCAGATTTCCATCACCGGCATGTCCATAACAAACACTACGAAAACCATATTTGTTCCCGATTTTTTTTACTCCTGCAAGCAATACAGGCAAACTGGCACGAGGCACAACTGTATCTTCTTCTTTATACACAGAATGTGACTTTACAGCTTCGCCTACTGCGCGTCTTGCACGCCAGAGATCTGCTTTTTGCTGTGCACTTTCAGCAAACATCACTTCATCACAATCGTGCTGATACATCACTTCTGAAATTTTTTCGCAGTCCTTAAATAAAACATCTTTGTTGTTGCCATCAACTTCAATAAGTAAATGTGCAATATGATCTTCCTTCAGTGGAACTTTTACATCAGTAAATTTCATCACAAATTCAATGGCATCACGTTCCATAAATTCCATAGCAGAAGGTGTAATACCTGCTCTGAAAACTGCTGAAACTGCTTCGCATGCTTTTTCGGCAGAACGAAAAGGAATCAGCATCAACAAAGTTTCTGTTGGTAATGGAATCAGTTTCAACACAACTTTTGTAATGACACCTAATGTACCTTCACTACCTATCATCAATTGAGTAAGATTATATCCTGTTGAATTTTTAAGCACATTGGCACCTGTCCAAATTATTTCACCTGTTGGAAGCACTACTTCGCAATTCAACACATAATCTTTAGTAACACCGTATTTCACAGCCTTAGGCCCACCACTACACTCTGCAAGATTACCACCAATAAAACAACTTCCTCTGCTTGCCGGGTCAGGAGGATAAAACAATCCTTTGGCTTCAACTGCATCACGCAAATGCTGATTAATTACACCTGTTTCGACAGTGCATTGAAGATTTTTATCATCAATGTCAATAATTTTATTTAACCTCTCTGTAGATAAAATAATTCCACCATGCACAGGCAAAGCTCCACCGCTTAAACCGGTACCTGCACCTCGAGGGGTGACAGGAATAAAATGAGTATTCGCAAGCTTTAATATTTCTGAAATCTCATTGGCATCAGAGGGTTTTACGATTACTTCAGGTTTAAAAAACAAATCTTCTGTTTCGTCACTACCATAGATTGTACATGATTCATCATCATTGACAACAAACTTTTCACCACAAATAAACCTTAGTTTTTCAAGAATTTCTTTTGTGACCATATTATATGATGTGCCACTACTACGCTTCTGCAAATTTTCCATTACACTTGTGTTGCGGTTTTATGTTTGGTTAACAAAAGTAAGCCTATAAAGGTGATGCCGCCATTAAGAATTATTAACTCATTCCCGAACTTATAACCACCAAGCCATTGCACAGAGTTTATATCAATAATATAGCAGATAAAAGGAGATAATATTCCAATGACAGGTACTGCTTTATCAATTACATTTCTCCTGGTAAGAATGCCAAAAGCAAAAAGACCAAGCAACGGGCCATAGGTATAATTTGCTGCTCTGAAAATCTGACGTATTACAGCCTGATCATTTATGGCATGAAACAAAACGATAACACCCAGCAATACAAAACCAAAAATAATGTGTACACTTTTTCTGATTCGAGTCTTTTGTATTTCATTGTATTTACCTTCCTCAAAACCGAGAAAATCAATACAGAAAGAGGCTGTAAGTGCTGTCAGTGCACCATCGGCACTTGGATAAGCAGCGGAAATCAGACCGATGATGAAGCATATAGCTGAAAAAGTGCCGAGATAATGCATGGCTATTGTCGGGAACAAATCATCAGTGGTACGTTCCGGAATAACTATGCCCTGATGCTGAATGAAAATATACAACAATGCACCCAGACAGAGGAAAATAAAATTCACAAAAACTAAAATGATACTAAATGTCATCATATTTTTTTGTGACTCACCAACGTTCCTGCAACTAATATTTTTCTGCATCATTTCCTGGTCAAGTCCTGTCATAGCAATGGCAATAAACATTCCTCCAAAAAAATGTTTCGGAAAAAACACTTTCGACCTCCAGTCCCAAACAAAAATATCTGAATATGGACTTGACTTGATTGAAGAAAGCACATCAGCAAAACTGAAATTAAGCTCTTTGGCAATCAGATAAACAGAAATCAAAAGCGAAAGCAACATAAAAGTTGTTTGCAATGAATCTGTCCACACAATTGTTTTTACACCTCCTTTAAATGTATATGCAAGTATCAGCAAAACAAACACCAATACAGTCACCCAGAAAGGGACACCCCAGGCCTGAAAAATAAATAACTGCAACACATATACCACAATGTACATTCTAAACGAAGCACCAACAACACGCGAAAGAATAAAGAAGAAGGCACCCGTCTTGTAAGTTTTTTCTCCAAGCCTTGACTTCAGATAAACGTAAATTGAAGTCAGATTCATGCGGTAATAAACCGGTAACAATACAAAAGCAATGACAGCATATCCCAGCAAATAACCAAGCACCATTTGGAAATATGAAAAACCTCCTGTGCCAACATCACCGGGCACTGACATAAATGTTACACCAGATAACGATGCACCAATCATTCCATATGCAACCACATACCATCGTGAACTTCTGTTACCAACAAAATAACTCTGATTGTCGGCATTACGAGAAGTGTAAAAAGTAATTGCAAACAGCAGAACGGTATAAACCAAAACCACTGATAAAATTAATGCTGGACTCAAATGTTTTAAATTTAGAATACAAGAATAACTGTTTGAAAACCTTTGACAGCGCAAGTAAGATGGTATTTTTAAACAACGTATATTTGACAACATCATTTAAATTTACCTCAGGTGGAACAGTATCCGTCACGTATATTAGAAGAGGCAGTTAACGAACTTTCGCGTCTGCCCGGCATTGGTCGTAAAGGTGCTTTGCGTCTTGCATTGCATTTGCTTAAGCAGAACCCTGCCGATGTACAGCGTTTGGGTAATGCTGTAATACAATTACGTTCATCGGTAGTTTACTGCCAGCAATGTCATAATATTTCTGAAAATTCTTTATGTGCTATCTGTGCAAATCCAAGAAGGGATAACACTGTAATTTGTGTTGTGCAGGATATTAGAGATGTTATGGCAATTGAAAACACAGCACAATTTAATGGTATGTATCATGTTCTTGGCGGCATTATTTCTCCAATGGATGGTATTGGCCCTTCGCAACTGAATATTGATTCGTTGGTTGAAAAAACTGCTAACGGAATTATTACCGAAGTAATAATGGCGCTAAGTGCTACCATGGAAGGTGACACAACTGTGTTTTATATCTCCAAGAGATTAAAAGACGCTGATGTTAAGATTACAATACTTGCACGAGGCGTTGCCATTGGGGGCGAATTGGAATTTGCCGATGAGGTGACATTGGGTCGCTCGCTAATTAACCGTGTACCATACGAAAATACATTGGTAAAATAACTGCTAATTATTTATTGGCCGCTAATCTTTACAAATTTCCTCTCAATGCCTGTTCGCGCTCAATTGCTTCAAAAAGAGCTTTGAAGTTTCCTTTTCCGAAAGATTTAGCACCGCAACGCTGAATGATTTCAAAAAATACTGTTGGTCTGTCCTGAACAGGCTTGGTGAATAACTGAAGCAGATAACCTTCGTCATCACGATCAACTAAAATATTCAGATTTTTAATTGTAGCAACATCTTCATTAATTTTTCCAACACGATCCCAAACATCATCATAATAAACTTCTGGAACATGCAAGAACTCCACTCCCCTGTTTCGTAACTCAGTTACAGTTGCAATAATATCATCTGTGGCAATGGCAACATGCTGCACCCCCGCACCGTGATAAAATTCAATATATTCTTCAATCTGCGATTTGCGTTTACCGTCAGCAGGTTCATTAATCGGGAATTTAATATAACCGTTTCCATTACTAACCACCTTACTCATTAAAGCAGAATACTCTGTTGAAATATCGCTGTCATCAAAAGTAATCAGCAGCTTAAAGCCCATGACATCTTCATAAAACTTAACCCACTCATTCATTTTCCCCAACTCAACATTACCTACACAATGATCAACATGCTTTAATCCTACAGAAGTGGTTTTCACACTACTTTTAGCCGGAGAATATCCGGGTAAAAATGCGCCATTATAATTTTTTCGTTCTACAAACTTATGTACCGTATCGCCATAGGTATGAATGGCAGAAATTTTCACTTCGCCAAATTTGTCACTCAAAACGGTAGGCTGTGTGTGTGCTTTTGCACCACGACTCATTGTTTCATAAAATGATTTTTCGGCATCATCAACCCAAATGGCTAAAAACTTAACCCCATCACCATGTTGCGCTACGTGTCTTGTAATCTCACTATCGGGATGCATGGCACTTGTCAGCACTATTCGGATTTTGCCCTGTTGCAATACATACGATGCTCTGTCACGAATACCTGTTTCAGGTCCGGCATAAGCTATAAGTTCATAACCCCATGCCATCTGATAATAATATGCAGATTGCTTGGCATTGCCTACATAAAGTTCTATGTGGTCGGTTCCGTTTAAAGGAAGAAAATCTTCAGCCATTTTGATTTAACATTAGAATGAGACGCAAAAGTAATCATTTTAAAAATGAAAGTATATAAACGTTTTATTAAAGTTTGACACATTAATTCCTATAAATTCGCACACTTAAAGTTACGTTGTAAAATCGGTTCTTCTTGGGAAGTATTTTTATTGGATTATATCGTTTGTTTGTAAGAAAGACTATCCTGTTTTCAGGTTTTGTTCTGTTAGTTGCTGCTGCTAGCATTGCAGGAATCAAAAGGCTCAACATTACTGAAAACATATTTGCCATTCTTCCAAAAGGTCAGGAGTTTCAGAAATTCAACACTCTTCTTGAATCAAAAAATATTTCTGATCAGGTAGTATTTTCTTTATCTTTAGCAAAAGACTCAAACCCTGATGAGTATGCTGAGGTGGCAGAGCATATTAAAAGCACTTTAGATTCGGTTTCCAATAATTTATTGACAGACATTGTTGCAATAAGACCCGATGTACAGCAGGAAGTTTATGATTACTATTTTTCGCATTTTCCACTGCTGATTGACAGCAATTATTATTCTTTGATTGCAAAAAGGACAGAAAATGATTCAATCACTGTTTCAATAAAAAGCGATTACGAAAAGCTTACCAATCCATCCGGTTTATTTATCAAACAATTCATTCTGAATGACCCTTTAGGTATTACGGCTGAATATTTTAAACAATTAGGCATCACAGGCAACAGCAGTAATTATATTGTTGAAGATGGCATCATTTTTACTCCTGGTAAAAAAGCTATACTTATTACCGGCCGCCTGAATTATGACAGTCGCAATACTGAAAAAAACATACAACTAAGCAACCTACTTAATGCTGCAGAAAAAAAGTGGAATACCGAAAACTCAGAATACAAATTATCACACTTCGGCACTTTTGAAATTGCAGCACAAAATGCTGTGCAGATAAAGAAAGACACCAACCTGACCATGATTCTTTCCTTATCACTAATCATGCTCATCCTGATTTTATATTACCGAAAGCTGAGCATTCCAGTTCTATTTATTCTGCCTGCTGTATTTGGTGGCATGATAGCGCTTGGAATGATGGGATTTCTTCGTCCTGAAATCTCAGCCATTTCATTGGCAACAGGAGCTATTGTGATTGGAATCATACTTGATTATTCATTTCACTTTTTTACACATCTTCAGCATACCAAGTCCATTGAGGAGACTTTAAAAGAAATTACTGTGCCACTGCTTACAGGAAGTGTTACAACTGTATTAGCACTTCTTGCACTGAACTATACGAATTCTGTTGTCTTGGGAGATTTTGGACTTTTTGCATCAATGGCATTAGCAGGTTCAGCATTTTTTACTCTTGCAGGGCTACCTGTTATAATAACTTTAACCCGCTTTGATTACACACAACATAAATCCATTAAATGGTTTAAGATTCCGGCCATCAATCCATCAATAATAAAATTTACCATTGTCGCCATCTCACTGATTACCGTATATTTTTATTTTGAAGCATCAAACATTCGTTTCAACAGCGATGTGGAAGCTTTAAGTTTCCATCCTGAAGAGTTGAAAAATAAAGAAGCTGAGTTAACGGGCATTAATCCTTCACTTGAAAAAAAGATATATCTGATTGCCTCCTCTGAAAATTATGAATCTGCAATTGCTGCAAACTACAAAGCAGGAACTATAATAAAGAATCTGACTACTCATGGCATTATTAAAAACACTTTGTCCACAGCAGATTATTTTATTCCTGATACACTATTACAACAACGTCAGGAAAGATGGAAACATTTTTGGCAAGAAAATAAGGAGCGTGTAACCAATCAAATCAGTCATACTGCAAGTGCAGCCGGTTTCAGTGAAAATGCTTTTGCCCCATTTCAAGAAATGATTGACAATAACACCTATCAACCCTTTTCAAAAGATTTATTGAAAACAATGGGCTTAGACTTAATGGTTGATTCGAATGCCAGAGAATCGGTCTTTATTTCATCATTTACAGTGTCAACAGCACAGAAAGACTCTGTTAAAGCATTATTTAAAGATATCCCACAACTGACAGTTTTTGACCGAAGCGAAATGGCATCATTGCTGCTTGAGTCTGTTCGTAGCGACTTCAACTATCTTCTGTATCTTACTGCAGGTATGGTGTTTTTTACCTTACTGATTATTTATGGCCGCATTGAACTTACTCTTCTTGCATTTATGCCAATGGTAGTAAGTTGGATTTGGATTTTAGGAATGTCATCAATGCTTAATATTGAATTTAACTTTGTAAATATTGTTATTACTACATTTATTTTCGGATTGGGTGACGATTTCAGCATTTTTGTTACGGATGGTTTACTGCATCGTTACAAATTCAGAAAAGATAATTTAAAATCTTATCAGGCAGCAATTTTATTATCAGCCTTGACAGTAATTGTAGGAACCGGTGTATTGTATTTTGCAAAGCACCCTGCAATTCACTCTATCGCAGCATTAAGTGTCATAGGCATTACCTGCATTTTACTGATTTCATTTCTTGTTCAACCATTTATTTTTAATCTCTTTGTAGAACGCAGAATCAGAAATGGACACAATCCTATTTCATTTCTGCAATTATTCATGTCAATTTTTTGTTTCACTTATTTTATTTCCGGCTGCCTTTTATTTTATCCTGTTCTGTTACTCATCACTATTTTTCCTGCACCTGTTAAATTTAAAAGAAAGGTTGTAAATTTTCTTACTTCAAAGTTTGCTGCATCAGTTCTGTATTCAGGTATTCATGTAAAAAAGAAATTTTACAATCTTGAGCAGCTTGATTTTAAAAAGCCTTCAATTATCATTGCCAACCACTCCTCTTTCCTTGACATTATGATAATGCTTATGCTGAATCATAAAGTAATTATCATGGCTAAAGATTGGGTTTATCGTTCACCTTTGTTTGGAATGGTGGTGCGCTATGTTGGCTATATTTTTTCTGAAGACGGAACAGAGGAGAACATAACCAATATAAAAGCTAAAATGGATGAAGGTTATTCCATTATGATTTTCCCTGAAGGCTCTCGTTCATCTGATGGCAATCTTAATCGTTTTCATAAAGGTGCATTTTATCTTGCAGAGAAACTTAATGCCGATATTCAACCGGTAATGATTCATGGTGCTGGTGATGTCTCGCCAAAGAATGAGATGATGGTTAAAGATGGCACCATAAATGTAAAAGCATTACCAAGAATATACGCAAATGATTTGACTTGGGGTAACGATTACAGAAGCAGACAAAAATCAATTACATTATATTTTAAAGAACAATATAAAAAGTTTAAAGACGAGCGAGAAGATGCAGGCTATCTTTGGCGAAAAATTTATTACAACTATATTTTCAAAGGTCCGGTTTTAGAGTGGTATGGTCGCATTAAATGGAATCTGGAAAAGAAAAATTATGACTTCTACAACAGTTGTATTGGAAACAGACTATTGATAACAGACCTTGGTTGTGGTTATGGATTTATGGACTTATTTCTTCATTATAAAAATGGTGAAAGAAAAATTACCGCTGTAGATTATGATGAAGACAAGACTGCCATTGCATCAAATGTTTGGAATAAGAACAACAACTTACAATTTAAATCGGAAGATATTACACAAACAGATATACAACCTTCTGATGTAATTTTCCTTAACGATGTTTTACATTATTTAAAAACAGAAAGTCAGGAGTTGGTATTACAGAAATGTGCCCATGCCCTGCTACCCGAAGGAATAATTTTTATTCGTGATGGCATATCAGATGACATTAAACATGGAAATACTAAATTTACAGAGTTATTGTCAACAAATCTTTTTTCATTTAATAAAAAGACAAATGATCTCAACTTTTTCAGCACAGACTTTATTTATCAGTTTGCCAAAAAACACAATCTGAAAGTAGAAGAACATAAACATTCCAACAAAACATCAAACCGACTTTTTGTACTTAGCAAATGAAAATTAATGAGAATATAAATTACGACTTTGCAATTATCGGAGGTGGGTTTGCCGGCATGGTTTGTGCATATATTCTTGCTAAAGAAGGCTTCAAGGTTGCTTTGCTTGAAAAAAACATTCAGTTAGGTGGAAGCCTTCAGATTTTCAGTCGTGACAAAAAAATTCTTGATACCGGTCTCCATTATATTGGCGGTTATGATGAAGGACAAAATCTTAATAAGTTATTTAATTATTTTGGCCTAAAAGACACCTTACAAACAGTTAGAATGAATGAGGATGGCTATGACTACATCAGTTTTAGTGATGGCAGAAAATATGCACATGCTATGGGTTATGAAAATTTCATCAGCTCACTTTGTAAAGATTTTCCGGACGAGGAACATGCCATAAACCTTTTTTGCAGCAAAATGCAGGAGTACTGTCACAAGTTTCCTTTATACAACCTGGATAATATTACTACTGATGGTTACTTTAGCGAAGACCTGAGAAATGAAAATGCATGGGAGTATATTTCATCAATAACAACCAATAAAACATTGCAAAATGTATTGGCAGGAAACAATATGCTGTATGCAGGTGTAAAAGAAAAGACACCTTTGTTTGTTCATGCATTAATCTTCAATAGTTATATCTGTGGAAGCTATAAGATTGTTACAGGTGGTGCACATTTAATCAAACAATTTTCAAAAAACATACGTAAAGCCGGTGTTGACATCTACACGCATAAACAAGTTACAGGAGCAATATTCGGTACTGACAATAAAATTTCTCAACTGCTATTTGATAATGGGGATAAAATAACTGCAAAAAATTATATTTCTGCAATTCATCCTAACGAAACTATTTCACTATTTGGTGCGAATCGCTTTTCAAATGCATGGGTCAAGAGGGTAAGCCGATTGGAGCAAACTATATCTGCATTCCTTCTACAAATTACTTTTAAACCAAAATCATTTCCCTATCTCAATTACAATCTCTATCATTTTTTTAATGATGACGTTTGGGAAACAATTAATTATACAGAAGACAACTGGCCATTAGGCTTCTTTGTTTTCACTCCTGTTCCGTTAGACAATTCAGAATTTGCTGAATCAATTTCTATAATGTGCTATATGAAATCTGATGATGTTGCCCAATGGAAAGATAGTTTCAACACAACAACACACCCATCTGACCGCTGTGAAAGTTATCAGGCTTTTAAAAGACAAAAGGAAGAAAAGGTTTTGGCTAAGTTAGAAACATTATTTCCTGAAATTAGAAATGCCATGTTGAATGTTTACAGTTCAACGCCACTGACTTTTAAGGATTACACTGCCAGTACTGATGGTTCCATTTATGGAATATTAAAAAACAGTCACTCGCCATTAGCAAGTATGTTACAACCAAAAACAAAAATACCGAACCTTTGGCTATCAGGGCAAAACATAGTCTTTCACGGCATTTTGGGTACAGCAATAAGTGCGCTTCTAACATGCTTTGAATTTACAGACAAAAAAGAACTGTTAAATAAAATTAATCCTGAAAAAAATCATATACAAACTTAAAAGGCAAATAAGGTTTACTATTAAATTTGCTGCGCAATAAAATTTTTAACAACCTATAAATGGAGAATGTAGATGTACTGATTATTGGTGCGGGCCCTTCCGGTGCTGTTGCCTCTGCCTATCTGAACAAGCAAAACATAAAAGTGCTTGTGCTGGAAAAGCAAAAATTTCCTCGTTTTGTAATTGGCGAAAGTTTATTACCGCACTGCATGGACCATCTCTCAGAGGTTGGATTTATAGACAATATCAAGAAACATGGATTTCAGGAAAAGACAGGTGCTGCATTTTATAAAGGGAAACATAAGACAGAGTTTTACTTTAACGATCAGTTTAGCAAAGGCTGGTCGTGGACATGGCAGGTAAAACGTGCTGATTTTGACAACATACTTATTTCAACAGCTATTGAACAAGGTGTAGAAGTAAAGTTTGAATGTGAAGTAAATTCCGTTGATGCTTCTTCAAGTGAGCAAACAACAACCTATACGGATAAATCCGGAAAGTCACATACTGTTAAGTCGAAATACATCATTGATGCAAGCGGATATGGTCGTGTGCTACCTCGTTTATTTAAGTTGGAAGAACCTGTGAGCACTCCGCCACGCGGTGCTGTCTTTTGCCATATTCATGACACCAAACGAACCAAAGCAGCAGGCACCAATATTTTTGTTCATTCATTTAATGAAAACAGTGCCTGGATTTGGGCTATTCCCTTCAGTGATCAAACTACTTCTGTAGGGGTGGTAAGTAATGTTGAGTTGGTTGATGAGTTTGCTGCAAATAACGGTGCAAAGTTTTTGAATCATATCAGAACATTTGGTGATTTGGCAGGGAGGTTTGAAAATGAACAGTTGGTTTTTGAGCCTCGCACAATCCATAATTATGCGGTACGCTCCAAACAGTTGTTTGGCCCCGGATATGTTCTTTGCGGTAACAGCACTGAATTTTTAGATCCCGTATTTTCATCAGGTGTGACACTTGCAACAGGATCAGGATTACTGGCAGCCAAGCTGACAGAAAAGGTATTGAACGGTGAGCAAGTTAATTGGGCAGAAACGTATGAAGAAAAATTACGTAGAGGAATAGATGTTTTCAGAACCTTTGTGTTAGGATGGTATAATGGTGATCTGCAAACTATCATTTATTCTGATGACATTGACTCAAACATAAAGAAACAAATTTGTTCAGTTCTGGCCGGCTATGTTTGGGATACTGAAAATCCTGTAGTTAAAAAGCATAAAACACTGATACCTACTCTTGCAGAAGTTATCAGAATAAAAGAAAAGCAAGCTTAATTTTTCAGAAGAATTTCCTGACCTTTTGTCTTATCCAGTTGTTGTTGCTTACATGTTTCAATGCAAAATTTATCAGCCACTCTCTGTCTGCTGTAATTCGTTGCAGCCAATGTTGAATACGCAAATCACCTAAAAGTTTGTCATATATCATATTGTCATATTTTACATTGAAGGATTGCGTAAAGTTGTTCGCCTGAAAACAATTGATGACATGTAAGGCAGCCATTTGCCCGCTTATCATTGCATTACCTATACCCTCTCCAGTTGCGGGATTGATAAGCGAAGCTGCATCACCACAGAGTAAAAATCTTTGTCCTGAAATGGGATTCTTGCGTCCACCGCAAGGCAGCCCGAATCCTGAAATAACACCATCAGTAGTTGCCTGACTAAAGCGGGGGCTAATGGCTTTATCGTTATGAATAATCTCTTTTAAAGCTTCCTTTAAATCTATTTTACGATTTGTGATAAAACGATTAACCATGCCAAAGCCAACATTAGATTGATTTTCCGGAAGGGGAAAAATCCAGAAATATCCGGGCATATAGCCTTTGATAATATGAATCTCGAGCATTTTATGTTCAAGGTCAGCAACATTACTATAGTATGTACGGACAGCTGCAATATTTTCTTTTTTATTGATAAATGGTTGAGCAAGATTCTTTCTGACAATGGAGTTTGCACCATCGCAACCAATAATTACCTGACCTTCAATTGTCCTTCCATCTGTTAACTTAACGGTGACGGCAGTTGCGCTGTTTATAATAGATTCAACTGATGCATCACCAATAAAACTAACATGACTGTTGCATTCTTTTGCCATGTTAAAAAGAAAATGATCGAAATGTAAACGCTTGGCAGCATGACCTTTTGTGACAAATGATAGGTCGAATGAAGTTTTATCAGGTGCAATAAAGCGGCAACCTTCTACCTGAACTTTTTCTGTAAAATGTTGTAAGAATTTTTCGTTGAGCGAACCATCAATACTCTTAAGCACACGTTGCACATTGGAAGGAATGGCATCACCACAAACTTTGTCACGAGGAAAAGTGGCTTTATCAATCCAAACAATGTTAAGGCCGGCATCTTTTAGTGCCATTACACATGCAGAACCTGCAGGCCCAGCGCCAATGATAATTACATCTGTTTTGATGTCTTACCTTATTTCATGTTGTGAAAAACACTTTGCACGTCTTCGTCATCCTCGAGTCTGTCAATGAGCACTTGAATTTTTTGTTCCTGCTCTTCTGTTACTTCCGTAAGCGTTAATGGTACACGTGTAAGTTCACTGTTGATAATTTCAATGTTGTGGTCTTCAAGAACTTTTGTCATCGCACCAAAATCTTCAAAGTTGCAATACAGATATATAAATCCGTCCTCTTCCCAAATCTCAATCAGACCGAAGTCTATCAGTTCCAGTTCAAGGTCTTCAATATTTTTTCCTTCAGCAGAAAACTTAAACAAACCACGTCTTTCAAACATAAAAGTAACAGAGCCTGATGTACCGAGGTTGCCTTCTTCTCTGTTGAAATGCATTCTGATATTGGCAACAGTACGTGTTGGATTATCCGTAGCACATTCTACTAAAATAGCCACACCAAAAGGTGCATACCCTTCGTAAGTTATCTCCTCATAATCTTTCATGTCTTTGCTCGAAGCACGTTTAATGGCAGCATCTACCCTGTCTTTGGGCATATTTAAACTCTTGGCATTTTGCATCACTTGCCTGAGTTTGGCGTTATGATGCGGGTCGGGGCCACCTTGTTTAACAGCAATTGCAATTTCTTTTCCTATACGTGTAAAGGCCTTAGCCATTTTAGCATAGCGTGCAAACATTTTATGTTTTCTCTTTTCAAAAATACGTCCCATAATGTTAAATGGTTTGCTGCAAAAATACATTTCTTTAAAAATAAGAGCAGAAATATTTATTTTTCTCATTAGAGAATCCCTGAATTTAGACAATGAATTTTTTATTAATTGATTGCATTTAGTAAATCATACATTCGCTTTTTTTAAAAGAAACGAACCAAAGAAAAGGACAACAAAGCCAACCGTAAATTTTCTTTTGAAGTCTCATAGTGTAGAGTTTAATGTAGCACTCATTGTTCTTTTGTCTTGATACAAAAGAACCAAAAAATCAAGACTGTCTGAAAAGCCACTACAAAAGCCGGCTACGCACGAAAACAAAAACTTGTTGCCGCAAGCCGCCACAGGCGGATTAAAAATTGACGAAGTGAAGGAGATATT